>Ga0160459_100127_pt1 | contig 56057 bp, 40 predicted proteins | sample HID1973K_E6MG_FD_108208 | JGI IMG/M metagenome (GOLD analysis project Ga0160459, IMG submission 108208) | Enriched mosquito-associated microbial communities from UW Madison campus, WI, USA - HID1973K_E6 MG | ecosystem: Host-associated > Arthropoda: Insects > Digestive system > Unclassified ...
CACCGCGGCCGGCAAGAACGTGGCGCCGCGCGTGGCCGCCAAGCTCGACGTGGCGCAGATCTCGGACATCATCAAGGTCGATTCGCCCGACACCTTCGAGCGCCCGATCTACGCCGGCAACGCGATTGCCACCGTGCAGAGCAGCGACGCCGTGAAGGTGATCACCGTGCGCACCACCGGCTTCGACGCGGCAGCCGCCACCGGTGGCAGCGCCACGGTGGAAACGGTGGACGCCGTGGCCGACAGCGGCAAGAGCAGCTTCATCGGTCGCGAAGTGACCAAGAGCGAGCGCCCCGAACTCACCGCCGCCAAGATCATCGTCTCGGGCGGCCGCGCGCTGGGCAGCGCCGAGAAGTTCACCGAAGTGATGGCACCGCTGGCCGACAAGCTCAACGCCGGCCTGGGCGCCAGCCGCGCCGCGGTCGATGCAGGCTACGCGCCGAACGACTGGCAAGTGGGCCAGACCGGCAAGATCGTTGCGCCGCAGCTCTATATCGCCGCCGGTATTTCGGGCGCCATCCAGCATCTGGCCGGCATGAAGGATTCCAAGGTGATCGTGGCGATCAACAAGGACCCCGAAGCGCCGATCTTCAGCGTGGCCGACTACGGCCTGGAAGCCGATCTGTTCACGGCCGTGCCGGAACTCGTCAAGGCGCTGTAAACCGCGCCATCGCATTGGCCAAGGGCATCGTTCGCGATGCCCTTTTCGTATCTGTCATCAGGAAGGAGTCCCCATGAGCTACCTCGCCCCCGTCAAGGACATGATGTTCGACATCGAACATCTGGCCCGCATCGACCACATCGCCCAACTGCCCAGCTTCGCCGACGCCGGCCTCGAGACCGCGCAGGCGGTGCTCGACGAATGCGCCCGCTTCAACCAGGACGTGATCGCGCCGCTGAACGTCGAAGGCGACCGCAATCCGTCGTCCTTCAAGGCCGGTGAAGTCACCACCTCGCCCGGTTTCAAGGACGCCTTCGCCCAGTACGCCGGCGGCGGCTGGCAGGGCCTGCAGCACCCGACCGACTTCGGCGGCCAGGGCCTGCCCAAGACCATCGGCGCGGCCTGCGTGGAGATGATCAACTCGGCCAACATGAGCTTCGCGCTGTGCACGCTGCTGAGCGACGGCGCCATCGAGGCGCTGCTCACGGCCGGCTCGCCCGAGCTCAACGCGGTGTACCTGGAGAAGATGATCAGCGGCCAGTGGACCGGCACCATGAACCTGACCGAGCCGCAGGCCGGCAGCGACCTGGCGCTGGTGCGCAGCCGCGCCGAGCCGGTGGGCGACGGCAGCTATAAGGTGTTCGGCACCAAGATCTTCATCACCTACGGTGAGCACGACATGGCCGAGAACATCGTGCATCTCGTGCTGGCACGCGTGAGCGGCGCGCCCGAAGGCGTCAAGGGCATCAGCCTGTTCGTGGTGCCCAAGTTCATGGTCAATGCCGACGGCTCGCTCGGTGCGCGCAACGACGTGCATTGCGTCAGCATCGAGCACAAGCTGGGCATCAAGGCATCGCCCACCGCGGTGCTGCAGTACGGTGACAACGGCGGCGCCATCGGCTACCTGGTCGGCGAGGAAAACCGCGGCCTCGAGTACATGTTCATCATGATGAACTCGGCCCGCTACGCCGTCGGCGTGCAGGGCATCGCGATCGCCGAGCGTGCCTACCAGCACGCCGTGGCCTATGCCCGCGAGCGCGTGCAGAGCCGTCCGGTCGACGGCTCGATGAACACCAGCGCGCCGATCATCCATCACCCCGACGTGAAGCGCATGCTGATGACGATGCGCGCCTACACCGAAGGCTGCCGCGCCATGGCGGCGGTGGCTGCTGCGGCCTACGACACCGCGCACCACCATGCCGATGCCGACACCCGCAAGCAGAGCCAGGCCGTCTACGAATACCTGGTGCCGCTGGTCAAGGGCTACAGCACCGAGATGAGCCTGGAAGTCACTTCGCTGGGCGTGCAGGTGCACGGCGGCATGGGCTACATCGAGGAAACCGGTGCCGCCCAGTACTACCGCGACGCCAAGATCCTGACCATCTACGAAGGCACGACCGCAATCCAGGCCAATGACCTGGTGGGCCGCAAGACCATGCGCGACGGCGGCAAGACCGCCAAGGGCATCGCCGCGCAGATCGCGCTGACCGAGGACGAACTCACCCGGCAAGGCAGCGCCGATGCGCTGGCCGTGGCCAAGCGCCTGAAGGCCGGGCGCGAAGCCTTCGTGCAGGTGGTGGAGTTCGTTGCCAGCCAGGCCAAGACTGCGCCCAACGACGTGTTCGCCGGCAGCGTGCCCTACCTGATGCTGGCCGGCAACGTGGTGGCCGGCTGGCAGCTGGCGCGTTCGCTGCTGATCGCCCAGGAACTGGCCGCCAAGGGCCAGGACGTGGCGTTCATGCAGGCCAAGATCACCACCGCGCGCTTCTACGCCGAGCACATCCTGAACAAGGCGCCCGGCCTGCGCGACAGCATCGTCGACGGCGCCGCCAGCGTGACCGCGCTGGCGCTCGAGGCGTTCTGAGCGCCCGGCTGACGCCGCACGCAGCTGCGGCACCTGTCGCTGAGTCGACCGGTGCCGCAGCACCTCATCCCCTATAAGAAGCACATCCTTTCGGCCCCTTCGGAGACCTCATGTCCAAGCTACCCAGCGTTCTTGCCAATCTGCCGCTGCCGATCATCGGCTCGCCCCTGTTCATCATCAGCAATCCCAAGCTCGTCATTGCGCAATGCAAGGCCGGCGTGGTGGGTTCCATGCCGGCGCTGAACGCGCGCCCGGCCGCGCAGCTGGAAGACTGGCTGGCCGAGATCACCGAGGAGCTGGCCGCCTACAACAAGGCCAACCCGGACAAGCCGGCGGCGCCTTTCGCCATCAACCAGATCGTGCACAAGAGCAACGACCGGCTCGCGCACGACATGGAGATGGTCGTGAAGTACAAGGTGCCGATCGTCATCACCTCGCTCGGTGCGCGTGAAGACGTGAACCAGGCGGTGCACAGCTACGGCGGCGTGACCTTGCACGACATCATCAACGACAAGTTCGCGCGCAAGGCGATCGAGAAGGGTGCCGACGGCATCATCGCGGTGGCGGCCGGTGCCGGCGGCCACGCGGGCGTGAAGAGCCCGTTCGCGCTGATCCAGGAAATCCGCCGGTGGTTCGACGGTCCGGTCGCGCTGAGCGGCTCCATCTCCACCGGCGACGGCGTGCTGGCCGCGCAGGCCATGGGCGCGGACTTCGCCTACATCGGCACCGCCTTCATCGCCACGCACGAAGCGCGCGCCAGCGACGCCTACAAGCAGGCGATCGTCGAGGGCAACTCCGACGACATCGTCTACTCCAACCTGTTCACCGGCGTGCACGGCAACTACCTCGCACCGTCGATCCGCGCCGCCGGCATGGACCCGGAAAACCTGCCCGAAGGCGACGTCAAGACCATGAACTTCGGCGGCGGCGACGGCAGCAAGGCCAAGGCCTGGAAGGACATCTGGGGCTCGGGCCAGGGCATCGGCGCGATCACCGAAGTGACCGACGCAGCCGCCTACGTCGAGAAGCTCAAGCGCGAATACATGGCCGCGCGCCAACGCCTGGCGCTGTAAGGCGCAAGACACGTTCGCCCCGGCGTCAAGGGGCGAGCGTTCTGCTCGGCTTTGCGTGGACAAGGCCGGGCATCGGTCATCATCGGGGCCCTTTCACTTCGCGCGCTGGAGCTTTCCTGCGCCACCTGCCGCTCCGATGCCTGATTCGCGTGAGGCCACTTCGTCCGTGCATGCCCTGGCCCGCCGGCCTGGCCTCGGTGTCGCGTTGCAGGTGCTGGCCTCTGCGCTGTGGATCGCCCAGGCCGCGTGCCTGGCCTGGGCCGTGCAGGCGATTGCCAACGGCCGTGGCTTCGATGCGATGGCCTGGCCCGCGGCCGGCGTGCTGCTGGTCGGCGTGCTCCGCGCCGTGCTCGATGCGGCCGGCGCGCGGCGCGTCTTTGCCCAGGCGCGCAAGGCCTTGGGCCAACTGCGCGCCGAGGTCGTCGCAGCACTGGCGGCACGTTCGCCGCTCGATCGCTCACGTCCCGCCTCGGGCCTGGCCGCCAGTGCGCTGGCCGAGCAGGCCGAAGCCGTGGTGCCCTACCTCGTGCGCTACCAGAGCGCGCGCTGGCGGGTGCGCATCGTCCCGCTGCTGATCCTGCTGTTCGTCGCGCCGCTGTCCTGGGTGGCGGCGTTGGTGCTGGTGTTCGCGGCGCCGATGATTCCGTTGTTCATGGCCATCGTCGGCTGGCGCGCCAAGGCCGCGAGCGAAGCCCAGATGTTGGAAGTCGGCGGCATGAACGCCTTCCTGCTGGACCGCCTGCGCGGCCTCAGCACGCTGCGCGCACTCGACGCCATCGATGCCACGGCCTTGCGCCTGCGCGCCTCGGCCCAATCGCTGCGCGAGCGCACGATGGCGGTGCTGCGCATCGCCTTCCTGTCGTCGGCCGTGCTCGAGCTGTTCGCCGCCCTCGGCGTGGCGATGGTGGCGGTCTACATCGGCTTTCACCTGCTGGGCCAGCTCGCCGGCTTCGGTGCGTGGGGCCACACCCTGAGCCTGGGCGAGGGCTTGTTCATCCTGCTGCTGGCGCCGGCCTTCTTCGAGCCGCTGCGCGAGCTGTCGGCGGTGTGGCATGACCGCGCCGCCGGTGAAGCCGCGCTCGATGCGCTGGCGCAATTGACGCGTGGCGAGGCGCGCGTGGTGGGCGCAGCCGAGGCGCCGCCGGGCGCACCCGCAAGCACCGCCGCCACGCCACCCTCGGTGCGCCTGCACGGCATCCGGCTTGCGCATGGCGACGAGGCGGCTTTCCTGCAGGACTTCGAACTGGCGGTGGCACCGGGCGAGCGCATTGCACTGTTCGGTGCCAGCGGCGCCGGCAAGACCGCCGTGCTCTCGCTGATCGCTGGCCTGGTGGCGCCCGGCGCCGGGCGGGTCGAGATCGACGGCGTCGCGCTGTCGGCGCACAGCGCACCGGCGCTGCGCCAGCGCATGGCCTGGATGGGGCAGAAGCCGCACGTGTTCGCCGCCTCGGTGCAGGCCAACCTGACGCTGGGCGGCACCGATGCGACGCGCGAACAGATGGCGCAGGCCGTTCAGTTTGCCGGGCTGGGCGAGGTCACGCAGGCGGCGCTGGGCACCGGCCTGGGCGAGGGCGGCTCGGGCCTGTCCGGTGGCGAAGTGGTGCGGCTGGCACTGGCGCGCATGGCGCTGCGCAGCGGGGTCGATCTGCTGCTGGTCGACGAGCCCACCGCGCACCTCGACCGCGCCACCGCCGCGCAGGTGAGCGAGGCGCTCGACGTGCTGGCGCGCGGCAGGACCTTGATCGTGGCGACGCACGACCCGGTGCTGGCCGCGCGCATGGACCGGGTGGTGGCATTCGGCGCGATGCGGCCGGAGCAAGGCGCATGACCGCGCCGCAGGCCAAGGCAGCGCGACCGCGCTACGCCACCGATCTGCGCCGCGTGCTGCACCTGTTCTTCTCGCAGCGCGCCGGCGCGCTGTGGCTGGGCGCCGCCCTGGCCACCTTGACTGCGCTGATGGGCATGGCGTTGCTCGGCCTGTCCGGCTGGTTCATCGCGGCAACGGCGCTCGCCGGCGCGCAGGCGGCCAGCGCCGTCGTGTTCGATGTCTTCATGCCATCCGCCGGCATTCGCCTGCTGGCGCTCGGGCGTACCGCGTCGCGCTATGGCGAGCGGCTGGTCACGCACGATGCGACGCTGGCGGTGACGGCCGCGCTGCGCGAGCGGCTGTTCCGCGGCTGGGCCGCACCCGACGCGGCGCAGCGCCTGCTCATGCGTCCTTCGCGCCTGCTGTTTCGCCTCACGGGCGACATCGATGCACTCGAGTCCGTCTACCTGCGCCTGCTGGTGCCGGCGGTGGCCGCCGCCGGCACCGCGCTGGCCTGCGCCATCGCCTTTGCGGTGGTGCAGCCGTGGTTCGGCCTGGCGCTGTTCGCCTGGCTGATGCTGGCCGGCGGCAGCATCGCCTGGTTCACCGCCAGCCGCGCGCGCCACGCGTCCGCGCGCCGCGGCCAGCACATCGAGACCTTGCGCGCACGTGCGGTCGATCTGGTGGCCGGCCAGACCGAGCTGCTGATGGCGGGCCGCCTGCAGGCGCAATGCGATGCATTGGCGGCGGCCGAACAGCGCCTGGCGCAGGCCGAGCATGCGCTGAACCGGCTCGAGGTGCGGGCTGGCCTGGGCTGGGGCCTGGCCAGCGCGGTCACGCTGGCTGCCGTGCTGCTGGCGGCCGGCGCGCTGGCGTCGCGCGGTGCCATCGGCGCGCCGGGTGCGGCCCTGTTGCTGCTGCTGGCCCTGACCGCGATGGAGCCCTTTGCCGCGCTGCGCCGCGGTGCGCTGGAGGCCGGCCGTACCTGGCTGGCGATCCGCCGCATCGCACCGCGCCTGGTCGCAGCGGAAGGCGTTGGCCTTCGCGAGCTTCCATTGCCGCCGGATGGCATGGCCGTGCGCCTGCAGGGCGTCGGCTTCACGCACGCGGGCACACGGCACGCGGCGCTGCACGCGATCGACCTGCAACTCATGCACGGCGAGCGGGTCGCCATCGTCGGCCCCAGCGGCGCCGGCAAGAGCAGCTTGATGGCCTTGATCGCGGGTGAAGTGGCCGCGTCCACCGGCGCGGTGCAGGCCGTGGCCGCGTGCTGGCTGACGCAACGCACCGAACTGTTCCAGGACAGCGTGCGCGCCAACCTGCAGGTGGCCGCACCGGAAGCAAGCGACGAACGGCTGTGGCATGCGCTGGCGCAAGCCGGCCTGGCCGACGACATTCGCGCGACGCGGGCCGGACTTGCGACGCGACTGGGCGAGGGCGGGCTGGGTCTCTCGGGTGGTCAGGCACGTCGCCTGGCGTTGGCGCGCCTGCTGCTGCGCGAGGTTCCGCTGTGGCTGCTCGACGAGGCGACGGAAGGGCTCGATCGTGCTGCAGCGCGGAGTGTCCTGGGTCAAATTGACCACTTGTCGGCTGCGCGGGCTGTGGTTATCGTCACGCACCTGCAAAGGGAAGCCGCATTGGCCGACCGCTTGCTGTGCATGGAGCAAGGCCGCTTGGTAGCGGACCTGAAGAGGGGGACTCGAGAGTTTGAAGAACGGCTGGCCGCGCTGCGGCAGGATGGATCGAAACCGAGCATTGAGTAGAACAAGAAAGGACCCCGCATGGACCTCGACATCGTCGCGTTGTCGCGATTGCAGTTTGCGCTCACGGCGCTCTATCACTTTCTCTTCGTCCCGCTGACCATCGGCCTGGCGGTCATCCTGTGCATCATGGAGACCGTCTACGTCATGACGGGCCGCACCATCTGGCGCGACATGACGAAGTTCTGGGGCGTGCTGTTCGGCATCAACTTCGCCATGGGCGTGGCCACCGGCATCGTGATGGAGTTCCAGTTCGGCATGAACTGGTCCTACTACAGCCACTACGTGGGCGACATCTTCGGTGCGCCGCTGGCGATCGAAGCCCTGATGGCCTTCTTCCTCGAAGCCTCCTTCGTCGGCCTGTTCTTCTTCGGCTGGGATCGCCTCTCCAAGGTGGGCCACCTGATCGCGACCTACGCGGTGGCGGCCGGCTCGAACCTGTCGGCGCTGTGGATCCTGATCGCCAACGGCTGGATGCAGAACCCGGTGGGCGCACGCTTCAACGCGCAGACCATGCGCATGGAAGTGAGCAACTTCGCCGACGTGCTGACCAACCCGGTGGCGCAGGCCAAGTTCGTGCACACCGTGTCGGCCGGCTACGTGGTGGCGGCCATCTTCGTGCTGGGCGTGTCCTCGTGGTATCTCCTCAAGGGCCGCCACGTGGCACTGGCCAAGCGCTCCATGACGGTCGCCGCTTCGTTCGGGCTGGCGGCCTCGCTGTCGGTGGTGCTGCTGGGCGACGAGAGCGGCTACCTCTCGACCGAGCACCAGAAGATGAAGCTGGCGGCGATCGAGGCGATGTGGAAGACCGAACCGGCGCCGGCGGCCTTCACCGTCTTCGGCTTTCCCGACCAGGAAGCGCGCGAGACGCACTACGCGGTGCACATCCCTGCCGTCATGGGCCTGATCGGCACGCGCTCGCTCAACACCGTGATCCCGGGCATCGACGAGATGGTCAAGCGGGCCGAGGCACGCATCCAGAGCGGCCTGCTGGCCTACGACGCGCTGCAGCAGATCCGCGCCGCCGGTGGCACCACCGGGCTCACCCAGGGCCTGGTCTCCCAGTTCGAGAGCCACGGCCAGGACATGGGCTATGCGCTGCTGCTCAAGCGCTATGTCGACGACCCGCTCAAGGCCACGCCCGAACAGATCGCCAAGGCGGCGCAGGACACGGTGCCGTGGGTGCCGCCGCTGTACTGGTCGTTCCGCATCATGGTCGGCCTGGGCATGCTGTTCATCGCGCTGACGCTGACCTTCTTCGTGCTGTCGGCGCGCCGCACGCTGGACCACCATCGCTGGCTGCTCAAGGTGGCGGTGTGGGTCATTCCGCTGCCCTGGGTCGCCGCCGAATGCGGCTGGATCGTGGCCGAACTCGGGCGCCAGCCGTGGGTCATCGAAGGCGTGCTGCCGACCGCGGTGGCCGTGTCCCATCTCGGCGCCGGCACGCTGCTGCTGACCATCGCCGGCTTCGCGCTGATCTACACGGTGCTGTTCGTGATCGAGATGAAGCTGATGCTCAAGGCCATTCGCAAGGGGCCCGAGATCAGCCCCATGTCGCTGCGGCCGGGACCGGCCGACAACTCGCCCCAACTCGTGCCCGCGGAGTAACACCATGGAACTGCATGAACTGATCTCCTACGAGGTGCTGCGCGTCATCTGGTGGCTGCTGCTGGGCATCGTGCTGGCCGCCTTTGCGATCATGGACGGCTTCGATCTCGGCGTCGGCATGCTGCTGCCCTTCGTCGGCCGCACCGACCTGGAACGGCGCGTGGCGATCAACAGCATCGGGCCGGTGTGGGAAGGCAACCAGGTCTGGCTGATCCTGGGCGGCGGCGCCATCTTCGCGGCCTGGCCGCAGCTGTACGCGGTGTCCTTCTCGGGCTTCTACCTGGCGATGTTCGCCATCCTGGTGGCGCTGATCCTGCGGCCGGTGGCCTTCAAGTTCCGCAGCAAGCACGAGGATCCGGGCTGGCGCTCGCGCTGGGACGGGGTGCTGTGCTTTGCCGGCTTCGTGCCGACGCTGATCTGCGGCGTGGCCATGGGCAACGTGCTGCAGGGCGTGCCGTTCCGCCTGACCGAGGACATGCACATCTTCTACGACGGCAGCTTCTTCGGCCTGCTCAACCCCTTTGCACTGCTGTGCGGCCTGGTCTCGGTGGCGATGCTGGCGATGCACGGGGCAACCTGGCTGCAGCTGAAGGCCAACGGCCCGGTGGCCGATCGCGCGCGCGGCATCGGCAGCGTGGCGGCGCTGGTCACCGTGGTGCTGTTCGTGGTGGCCGGCTTCCTGCTGCACGGCTTCGTCGAGGGTTACCGGATCACCAGCGCGGTGTCGGTCGACGGCCCCTCCAACCCCCTGGGCAAGACGGTCGTGCTGCAGGCCGGCGCCTGGTTCGCCAACTATGCGGCCCATCCGGTCCTGTGGGTGGTGCCCGGCCTCGGCGTGGCCGGGGCCTTGCTGGCCGCCTTGCTCATGCGCACCCGCAACCCGCTGCTGGCGCTGCTGTGCAGCGGCCTGAGCCTGGCCGGCATCGTGCTGAGCGTGGGCGTGTCCATGTTCCCGTTCATCCTGCCCTCGTCGATCGATGCGCGCGCCAGCCTGACGGTATGGGACTCGTCCTCGAGTCACCTGACGCTGTTCATCATGCTGGTGTGCGTGGTGGTCTTCCTGCCGATCGTGCTGGCCTACACGTCATGGATCTACGCGGTCATGCGCGGCAAGGTCGACCCCAAGAAGATCGAGGAAGGGCGCGGCCATGCCTACTGAAGCCAAGCGTATTCAACGCCAACACGGCCGCGCACGCGGCTTCGCGCAACGCGCCCGGAGGAACTGAGCATGTGGTATTTCGCCTGGATCCTGGGGCTGCCGCTGGCCGCCGCCTTTGCCGTGCTGAACGCGATGTGGTTCGAACTGGCGGAAGACGACGCGTTGCGCCACGACCGCCTGGACCCGCCCTGAGGCGCGCCCCTTGCGTCAGCTGGCCGCTGCCGCGGTCTCGGCCGGCCAGGGCGTGGGCGCCGGAATGGCGCACACCGGCTCGACGTCGATGCTCTTGAAGTCGGCCGGCGAGACGATCTCCAGGTATTCCATGTCCGGCGAATAGTCGAACAGGTAGTGCCGGATGCCGGGGCGCTGGTGCACCACGTCGCCGGCCGCGACCAGCGTTTCCTTGTCCTCGTACATGAAGCGGGCCCAGCCCTTGAGCATGATCACGATCTGGAAATCCGCCTCGTGGCGGTGCCAGCCGGTGCCCGCTTCCGGTGCCATGTTGGCCTTGACCAGGTGCGCGATCACCCGGCCGTTGGTGGCCTCGGCCACGCCGAGGTCGCGGTAGAGAAAGAAATCGCGCAGCCCGCCCGAGACGTAGTCGGTGTCACCGGGCTTGACGTGCGAGAACTTGGTGGCGGTGCTGTCCAGCATGTTGCGCTCCTTGCGAAGGGTGGTGCTGCGCTGCAACATGCATAAATCATTCCCTCAATCCGAATGGGCCAGCGCCTCGTGGCGGGCGGCTTCGCGCAGCTGGCACGCCTGCATCTTGCCCATCAGTTCGTTGGCGGTCTTGGCCGAGTCGTGCACCAGGCGGCCGATCGGGTAGGTGCCCAGAAACTGGCCGTCGACGCTGATGCCCACCGACGGAAAGTAATGGCCGAGCGAGCGGCCCGCGTCGTGCAGGCAGTGCACCATCGAGTGGAAGGCACTGTCGTCCACGCGCGGTTCGGCACTGGCGATGCTCACGCCATAGGCGTAGTGAGCCGGGCGCACCCGGCGGATTCCCAAATGGGGTTGCATGGTTTCCTCCCTGATTCCTGCGCCCTACCGTGACGTCGGCCGCCTGCTGCGTGCGCGCTTCACGGTGGGTCTCTTTTTGCGAGAGCGCACAGCTTAAACCGAGTCGCCCCGATCTGGTGCGCGTGATGTGGGGATAATCCACGCTATGAGCGGCAATACATTCGGCACCCTCTTCGCGGTCACCAATTTCGGGGAATCGCACGGCCCGGCCATCGGCTGCGTGATCGACGGCTGCCCGCCGGGCATGCTGCTGAGCGAGGCGGACATCCAGCCCGACCTGGACCGGCGCCGCCCGGGCACCAGCCGGCACGTCACCCAGCGCAACGAGCCCGACGCGGTGCAGATCCTGAGCGGCGTGTACGAGGGCCGCACCACCGGCACGCCCATCGCGCTGCTGATCCAGAACACCGACCAGCGCAGCAAGGACTACGGCGCGATTGCCCAGCAGTTCCGTCCGGGCCATGCCGATTTCAGCTACTGGAAGAAGTACGGCATTCGCGACCCGCGCGGTGGCGGCCGTTCCTCGGCACGGCTGACGGCGCCGATGGTGGCGGCCGGTGCCGTCGCCAAGAAATGGCTGGCCGAGAAATACGGCATGCAGTTTCGCGGCTGCATGACGCAGATCGGCGAGATTGCGATTCCCTTCGAGGGCTGGGAGCACGTGCCGAACAACCCCTTCTTCGCGCCGGTGGCCGACGTGAGCCGGCTGGAAAGCTACATGGATGCGCTGCGCAAGGCGGGCGACTCCTGCGGCGCGCGCATCCGCGTGACGGCCTCCAAGGTGCCTTACGGCCTGGGCGAGCCGCTGTTCGACAAGCTCGATGCCGACATCGCCTTTGCCATGATGGGCATCAATGCGGTCAAGGGCGTCGAGATCGGCGCCGGCTTTGCCAGCGTCACGCAGCGCGGCACCACGCACGGCGATTCGATCACGCCGGAAGGCTTCATCGGCAACAACGCCGGCGGCGTGCTGGGCGGCATCAGCACCGGGCAGGACCTGGAAGTGAGCATCGCCATCAAGCCGACCAGCTCCATCATCAGCCCGCGCCAGTCGATCGACATCGACAACCAGCCGGTGGAGGTGGTGACCAAGGGCCGGCACGACCCCTGCGTGGGCATCCGCGCCACGCCGATCGCCGAAGCCATGCTGGCGCTGGTGGTGATGGAACACGCGCTGCGCCAGCGCGCCCAGTGCGGCGACCAGCCGGTGGCCGCGGCGCCGCACCAGCCGCAGGCTTCGTTTCTCTGATCGGTCGGGCGTCCATGGCATCCGTGCGCGGCGACACCGATCTCTACCTGATCCCGGGCGACCCGGTCACCAACGTGCGCCTGCCGCGCATGTTCAACGCGGTGTTCGAACGCTGCGGCATCAACGCCCTGATGATGCCGGCGCAGGTGCGCGCGCGTGACTTCGCGGTGTGGCTCAAGGCCAGCTTCCTGGCGAGCAACGTCAAGGGCATGGTGATCGCGCCGCCGCACAAGCCGCTGGCGGTCGATCTGCTCGACGGCTGCGGCCTGTTTGCGCGGGTGGCCGGCTCGGTCAACGTGGTGCGGCGCACGCGCAACGGCGAGCTCGAAGGCGACTTGTTCGACGGCGAGGGCATCGTCGGCGCGCTCGACCATTTCGGCATTCCCTTTCGCGGCAAGCGGGTGCTGATCCTCGGCGCTGGCGTCAGCGCCGCGGCCATCGGCGTTTCGCTGGCCGAAGGCGGCGGCGACGACGGAGCCGCCGAGATCGCCTTCTACGATCCGGCGCCGGGCAAGTCGGCCGGCGTGGCGGCACGCATCGACGACGCCTTCGACGCGCAGGTGCGCACCGCGCGCGACGCCGACCCGGCCGGCTTCGACCTGATCATCAACGGCACCAGCCTGGGCCTGCGCGCCGAGGACCCGGTGCCTTGCGACGTGGCGCGCATTGCACCGCATGCCGCGGTGTTCGACATCCTGCTGCGCAACCAGCCCACGCCGCTGGTGCGCGCCGCCCGTGCGCGCGGCCTGCACGCGCAGCCGGGCTTCGAGATGCTGATCCAGCAGATGGCGCACTACATGGATTATTTCGGCCTGGAAGAGGCAGCCGACCTGGTGCGCGAAGACGCCAATTTCCTGCGCGAGCTGATCTACCCGCAGGCCCTGGCCGGCGAGATCGCGCAGCCGATCTACTACGCCGCGACCGACGGCGCCTGAGCCCCGGTCAGAGCACCGGGCGCAGCGCCTCGGCCACTTCGCGCAGCAGCGGCAGCAGGCGCTCCATCAGCGCGTCGCCTGGGTAGGCCTGGCGCTGCACCGTGATGCTCAGCGCGTAGGCGCTGCGTCCCTTGCGGTCCTTCAACGCCACCGCGATGCCGCGCAGGCCGAAGTCGAGCATCTGGTCGGCGCTGGCGTAGTCCAGTGCCCGCGCGCTGAGCACGCTCTCGCGAAAGGGCGCCGCCTCGGCCGGCGTGAAGCCGGTGAAGCTGGCGAAGTCGTGCGCGGCCATCCAGGCGTCGAGTGCCGCATCGTCCAGCGCGGCCAGCAGCACCAGGCCCGCCGAGACCACGTGCGCCGGCACCCGCGCGCCGGGCTGGAAGCCGATCGAGACCGTGCGCGGTGCGTTGCTGCGCGCCAGGTACACCACCTCGTGGCCATCGAGCGTGCTGATGTTGAGCGTCTCGCCGCATTGCATGGAGGCGCGCTGGATGAAGGGCTGCGCGATGCGCGGCACGCGCGCGCCGTCGAGATAGGCCTGGCCCAGGCGCAGCACGCGCGGCAGCAGCCAGTAGTACTTGCCGTCGGTCGCGGCATAGCCGAAATGCACCAGGCTCAGCAGGTAGCGCCGCGCCGCGGTGCGCGTCAGGCCGGTGCAGGCAGCGGCTTCGGTGGCGGTCAGGCGGATGCGCTCGTCCGAGAAGGCCTCGATCACGCGCAGCCCCTTGCCCAGGCCTTCGATGAGCAGTTTGCGGTCGATGGCGGGCGGGGTGGGCCGGGTGGCGGCGTCGGTCATGGCTCAGGTCTTACCCGTGTTTCGATCGATGATCGATCGCGAATGTGCGATCAGTGATCGCATTGTGGCCCGCTTGCCTTGTGCGTCAAGGGCCGCGTTTCTACAGTCGCCGCATGCACCGATCCGTCGCCACCGTCTCCCTCAGCGGCACCCTGCGCGAGAAACTCGAGGCCATTGCCGCCGCCGGTTTCGATGGCTTCGAATTGTTCGAGGCCGATTTCATCAACTTCAACGGCAACGCCAGCGTGCTGGGCCGCATCGCCGCCGATCTCGGCCTGTCGATCGACCTGTACCAACCCTTTCGGGATTTCGAGGGCATGCCGGCCGCGCAGTTCGCGCGCAGCCTGGAGCGCGCCGAGCGCAAGTTCGACCTGATGCAGGCGATGGGCGCGAAGCTCATGCTGGTCTGCTCGAACACCTCGCCGCTGGTGATCGACGACCCCGAGCTGGCCGCCGCCCAGTTGCGCGAGCTGGCCGAGCGCGCGGCGCGGCGCGGCCTGCGCGTGGGCTTCGAGGCGCTGGCCTGGGGCCGCGCCACTTCGCGCTACCGCCAGGCCTGGGACATCGTGCGGCGCGCCGACCATCCGGCCCTGGGCCTGATCCTCGACAGCTTCCACACCCTCTCGCTGAAGGACGACCCGAGCGGCATTGCCGACATTCCGGGCGAGAAGATCTTCTTCCTGCAGATGGCCGACGCGCCGCTGATGGCGATGGACGTGCTGCAGTGGGCGCGGCACCACCGCTCCTTTCCCGGCCAGGGCGACTTCGACGTGCTGGGCTTTTTCGAGCAGACCCTGCGCGCCGGCTACACCGGCCCCTTGTCGCTGGAAATCTTCAACGACGTGTTCCGCGAAACGCCGAACCGGCGCACCGCCGTCGACGCAATGCGCTCGCTGCTGTACCTGGAAAGCCAGGCGCGCCAGCGGCTGATGGCGCCCGCGGCGAACGCCGTAGCGCCGGCCGTCGAACTGTTCGACCCGCCGCCCGCGCCGTCCTTCTCCGGCGTCGCCTTCATCGAGTTCGCGGCCGATGCGCAGTCGGCCGACACGCTGGCCACCGCGCTGCGCCAGCTCGGCTTCCGGCGCGTCGGACGGCACCGCTCCAAGGCGGTGCTGCTCTACCGGCAGGGCGACATCCACATGATCGTCAACGCGCAGCCCGATTCCTTTGCGCGCAGCCGCTTCGAACTGCACGGCACCTCGGTCTGCGCGATCGGCCTGCGCACCGGCGACGCCCAGGCCGCCGCCGACCGCGCCGCCGCAATGTGCTCGGCGCGCCACCACAGCCCGCTCGGTCCGAACGAGATCGCGGTGCCGGCGATCGTCGCGCCGGGCGGCAATCTGATCCATTTCGTGCCCGACGCGCTCGGTGCCCAGGGCCTGTTCGAAGCCGACTTCCATTTGGAGGAAGGGCCCGATACGCCGCACGGCAGCGACGCCGGCCTGCTGGCGATCGACCATTTCACGCTCGGGTTGGCGGTCGACCAGTTCGACACCTGGGTGCTGTTCACGCGCGCCGTGCTCGGCCTGGAGCCGGGCGAGACGCTGGAAGTGGCCGACCCCTACGGCCTGGTGCGCAGCCGCGGCGTGGCCGACCGCGCGCGCCGGCTGCGCCTGATGCTCAGCATGTCGGTCAGCCAACGCACGCGCGTGGCACGCACCCTCACGCGCACCGGCGGCGGTGCGGTGCACCACATCGCGCTGGCCAGCGGCGACATCTTTGCCTCGGTCGAGCGCCTGCGCGCGGCCGGCACGCGCTTGCTGGCGATCGCCGACAACTACTACGACGACCTGCTCACGCGCTTCGATCTCGATGCCGCCGCCGTGGCCCGCATGCGGGCGGCCGGCGTGCTGTTCGACCGCTCGGCGGCCGGCGACTACCTGCACATCTTCACCGAAGGGGTGGAGGAGGGCTTCTTCTTCGAGGTCGTGCAGCGCATCGGCGGCTACGACGACTACGGCGCCGGCAATGCACCGGCGCGCATGGCCGCACAGGCACAGGGGGCCGCATCCGCGCCCCCGCCTGGCGATGGCCTGCCCTCCGCGATGCCCGGGTAGTTCGGCATCATCGCTTTCACGTCACACGCATCCACAGGGAGACGACCATGAGCAGCACCACGGCGCAAGCCGGTCACGGCAAGAGCCAGTCGACGAAAGCCGCCGCCAGCGGCTGGATCGGCTCGGCCCTCGAGTACTACGACTTCTTCATCTACGCCACCGCGGCCTCGCTGATCTTTCCGCAGATCTTCTTTCCGCAAGGCAATCCGACCATCGCCATCGTCGCCTCGCTGGCGACCTACGGCGTGGGCTACGTGGCGCGCCCGATCGGCGCCATCGTGCTGGGCCACCTGGGCGATACGCGCGGGCGCAAGAACGTGCTGCTGCTGTGCATGTTCCTGATGGGCTTCTCCACCATCGCCGTCGGCCTGCTGCCGACCTACGCGCAGATCGGCCTGTGGGCGCCGGTGCTGCTGGTGCTGTGCCGCCTGGTGCAGGGTTTTGCCGTGGCCGGCGAGATCTCCGGCGCCAGCTCGATGATCCTGGAGCACGCGCCCTTCGGGCGGCGCGGCTTCTACGCCAGCTTCACCTTGCAGGGCGTGCAGGCCGGGCAGATCCTGGCGGCTGCGGTGTTCCTGCCGCTGGCGCACTTCATGCCGACCGAGGCCTTCAACACCTGGGGCTGGCGCATCCCCTTCCTGCTGAGCTTCTTCGTCATCGTGGCCGGCTACATCATCCGCCGCGAGGTCGACGAGACGCCGGCCTTCCGCGACGAGGAACAGACCCATCAGACGCCGCGCTCGCCGGTGCTCGAGGCACTGCAGCACCACTGGCGCGACATGATCCGCGTGGTGCTGATGTCGCTGATGAACGTGATCCCGGTGGTGGCCACCATCTTCGGCGCCGCCTACGCGGTGCAGCCGGCCTACGGCATCGGGTTTGCCAAGGACGTGTACCTGTGGATTCCGGTGCTGGGCAACCTGCTGGCGGTGCTGGTGATCCCGATGGTGGGCAACCTGTCGGACCGCGTCGGCCGCAAGCCGCCGCTCATCGTCGGCTCGCTCGCCGCCGGCCTGCTGGCCTTCGGCTACCTCTACGCCATCAGCATCCACAACGTGGCGCTCGCGGTCGTCATGTCGCTGCTGATGTGGGGCATCGTCTACCAGGGCTACAACGCGGTGTTCTCCAGCTTCTACCCGGAGCTGTTCCCCACGCGCGCACGCGTCTCGGCGATGGCCATCTCGCAGAACATCGGCACCGCGGCCACCGCCATGCTGCCGGCCCTGTTCGCCTACATGGCGCCTCCCGGCTCGGCCGACATCTGGCTCAAGGTCGGCGCGCTGGCCTTCGGCATCACGGTGATCGCCGCCGTCGCCGCCATGAGCGCGCGCGAGACCTTCCGCCTGCGCATGCGCGACCTTGGCAACGACCGTGCGCAACCGGTGCCCGCGCAGGAGTACGAACGCCTGCGGACGCAGGCGATGGCGAGCAAGTCCGTCGCCTGATTGTGCGCAAGCTGGCCGTGGCGGCATCTTGAACAGCCCGCGCCGCCCCGGCGGCCTGCGCTTTGCCTTGCTGCTGCCGCTGCTGCTGGCCGCGCAGCCGGTGGCGACCGACAGCTACCTGTCGGCGCTGCCGGCGATTGCCGGCGAACTGGGTTCGGCCAGCGCCAGCCTCACCATCTTCGTGCTCGCCTTCGGCCTCGGCCAGTTGCCGTGCGGCAGCCTGGCCGACCGCTTCGGGCGACGCCCGGTGTTGCTCGGCGGCCTGGCCTGCTACGTGCTGAGCGCACTGGCCGGCGCGCTGGCGCCGGACGTCGACTGGCTGGTGGTGGCGCGTGCCATGCAGGGCCTGTCGATGGCGGCCATCCTGGTGTGCGCGCGCACGGCGGTGCGCGACCTCTATCCGGCCCACGAAGGCCCGCACGTGATGGCGCGCGGCCTGACCGGGCTGGGCGTGGTCGGCCTGGTGGCGCCGGTGCTGGGAGCGGTCATCGTGCAGTGGATCGGCTGGCGCTGGGTGCTGGCCGCCATGGCGCTGTATGCGGCGGCATTGTTCGCGCTGTGCTGGCGCTCCTTCGGCGAATCGCGCCAGAGCGGCGCGCCGCGCATGGCCGGCGTGCGCGAGAGCGTGGGCGAGGTCTTTCGCAGCGCGCAGTTCCGGGTCTGGTCGTCGGTGGCGGCGGTCACCTATTCGGGCCTGTTCTGCTTCCTCTTGCTCTCGCCGATGGTCTACATCGGCTACATCGGCCTGTCGCCGGTCTGGTATGGCCTCATCCCCGGTGGCGGCTCGCTGGTCTACATCATCAGCACCACGCTGTGCCGGCGCCTGCTGCACCGCATCGGCCCGATGCGCACCGAACAGATCGGCGCCGTGCTGAGCCTGGCGGGCGCATCGATCCAGGCGCTGGGCTGCCTGCTGCTGCCGGCCACCGCCTGGCCGCTGCTGCTGGGCCACGCGGTGTTCACCCTGGGCCACGGCATCCACCAGCCCTGCGGCCAGGCCGGCGCGGTGGCGGAGCTGCCGCAACTGGCCGGGCGCGCGGTGTCGTGGTCGGGCTTCATGATGATGCTGGCCGCCTTCAGCACCGGGCAGATCGCCTCGCGCTTCGTCGATGCGCAGTACAGCCACGGCGCCTGGCCGATGGTGCTGCCGATGCTGCTGGCGGGCGCGTTGCTGGTGGTCATTGCCTTTGCCTGGGTGCCGCGCCTGTATGCCGGGCCGCCGCGCCAGGCGGCATCGTGAACCGGCGCAGCTCAGAGCAGCTTTGACATGCGCGCCGCCGCCGCCTGCAAGGCCGGCAGGTGCGAGCGCGCCTTCTCCAGCGACAGCCGCGCCTGCGGCGCATGCACCGCCAGCGCCGCGCGCACCTCGCCGTGGCCGTCGCGCACCGGCACCGCGGCGGCCACCAGGCCGTCGACGAACTCGCCGCGATCGAAGGCGCAACCGTTCTGCGCAATCTCGGCGCATTCGCGTTCCAGCGCCGCGCGCTCGGTCACGGTGGCGGCCGTCATGCGCGGCAGCGACAGATGGGCCAGCACCTTCTCGCGCTGCGCGGCCGGCATGAAGGCCAGGAACAGCTTGCCGCTGGCGGTGCAGTGCAGCGGCACATGCGCGCCCACGTCCAGCGTCAGGCGCCACGGCCACGGCGCCTCGACGCGGTCGAGGTAGAGCACGCCGGCGCCGTCGGTGGTGGTGAAGTTGCAGGTCTCGCCGACCTGCGCGACCAGTTCGGACAGCACCTCGTGGCGCAGGCCGCGCAGGGTGCCGTGGTTGAGCGTGTCCAGCGCCAGCTTGCGCAGCGCGGGACCGATCACGAAATCGCGCTCGTTGATGTCGCGCGTGATGAAGCCCGAATCCACCAGTTGCGTGCACAGGCGGTGCAGCGTCGCCTTGGGCAGGTCGAGCGCTTCCACCAGCTCGGCCAGCGAAAGCGGGCGGCCCTCGTGCGCCAGCGTGCTCAGCACGCGCAGGCTGCGTTCGGCGGAAGAGCTGCCGGGGCTGGCGGAGGGGGCGGTTTCAGGGTGCGGCATGCGGGAAATCTCTAGGAATCGGAATATTGTGTTCCATATCCGCGCGGCCTAAAGTGCGATCCATCGGAACGTGGCGTTCCATTTTTGTTATTCGTCCGGGACAACAGGAGGCACAGAGGATGGCCGATGCGTTTGACTACATCGTGGTCGGGGCCGGTTCGGCCGGCTGCGTGCTGGCGGCGCGCCTGAGCGAAGACCCGGCCGTGCGTGTGCTGCTGCTGGAGGCCGGCCCGCCGGACCGCTCGCTGTGGATCCACCTGCCGATCGGCTACGGCAAGACGATGTGGAGCGAGACCTACAACTGGCGCTTCAAGACCGACCCCGACCCCAACATGAACGGGCGCCAGATCTACTGGCCGCGCGGCAAGACGCTGGGCGGCTCCAGTTCCATCAACGGCCTGATCTACATCCGCGGCCAGCGCGAGGACTACGACCGCTGGGCCGCGCAGGGCAACGCCGGCTGGGGCTACGACGATGTGCTGCCGTACTTCATCCGCTCCGAGCGCAACCAGCGCGGCGCCAGCGCCTTCCACGGTGGCGAGGGGCCCTTGTCGGTGTCCGACATCGGCGACAAGGACGCGCTGATCGAGGCCTTCATCGACGGCGCGCAGCAGATCGGCGTGCCGCGCACCGAGGACTTCAACGGCGCGCGCCAGGAGGGCGCCGGCTACTACCAGCTCAACACCTGGAAGGGCTGGCGCTGGAGCACGGCCAAGGGCTACCTCAAGCCGGCGCGCCAGCGCCCCAACCTGCGCGTCGAGACGCTGGCACGCGCCACCGGCATCGTGCTGGAAGGGAAGCGCGCGGTCGGCGTGCGCTACCGCCAGGGCGACGCCCAGCGCGAGGCGCGCTGCCGCGGCGAGGTGCTGCTGTGCGCCGGCGCGATCCAGTCGCCGCAGCTGCTGCAGTTGTCGGGCATCGGCCCGGCGGCGCTGCTGCAGGCGCGCGGCGTGCCGGTGCTGCACGACCTGCCCGGCGTCGGCGAGAACCTGCAGGACCACCTGCAGATCCGCATGATCTTCGAGTGCACGCGGCCGACCACCAACGACCAGCTCAACTCCTGGTTCGGCCAGGCCCGGCTCGGCCTGCAGTGGCTGCTGCACCGCAGCGGCCCGCTGGCGGTGGGCATCAACCAGGGCGGCTGCTTCATGCGCGCGCTGCCGCAGGAAGCGGCCACGCCGGACATCCAGTTCCACGTGGCCACCTTGTCGGCCGACATGGCCGGCGGCAAGGTGCATCCGTTTTCCGGCATGACCATGTCGGTCTGCCAGTTGCGCCCCGAGTCGCGCGGCCACATCCGGATCCGCTCCGGCGACCCGCTCGAAACGCCGGAGATGCAGCCCAACTACCTGGCCACCGAGCTCGACCGGCGCACCGCCGTGGCCGGCCTGCGCGCGGCGCGCGCCATTGCCGCCGCGCCGGCGATGCGCCCCTTCATCAAGCAGGAAGTCAAGCCCGGCGCCGAGAGCGCCGACGACGCCGCGCTGCTGGAGTTCTGCCGCAACAACGGCGCCACCATCTTCCACCCCAGCGGCACCTGCGCGATGGGGCTCGACCCGGCCGCCGGTGCCGTGCTCGACGCGCGCCTGCGCGTGCACGGCATCGCGGCGCTGCGCGTGGTCGATTGCTCGGCCATGCCTACGCTGGTCTCGGGCAACACCAATGCACCGGTCGTGATGATGGCCGAGAAGGCGGCCGACATGATCAAGGAAGACGCGCGCCAGCACTGAGAACGAGAGACAGGTTCAGCTAGGTTCAGTCATGCCCCGCGGGGCCAACACAACGGAGACAGGCATGGATACTCAGGACAAGACACCGTCCAAGGCGGTGATCCGCAAGGTCGTGGCCTCGGCGCTCATCGGCGCCAGCATCGAGTGGTACGACTTCTTTCTCTACGGCGTGGTGGCCGGCATCGTCTTCAACAAGCTGTACTTCCCGGGCAGCGACCCGCTGGTCTCGACCATGCTGGCCTACGTGACCTTTGCCGTGGGCTTCGTCACGCGGCCGCTGGGCGGCGTGATCTTCGGCCACTTCGGCGACAAGGTCGGGCGCAAGTCGATGCTGGTCATCACGCTGATGATCATGGGCGTCGCCACCTTCCTGATCGGGCTGGTGCCGACCTATGCGCAGATCGGCGTTGCCGCGCCGCTGCTGCTGTTGCTGCTGCGCGTGGCGCAGGGCATCGGCCTGGGCGGCGAGTGGGGCGGGGCGGTGCTGATGGCCTATGAATACGCGCCGAAGAACCAGCGCGGCTTCTACGCTTCGCTGCCGCAGATCGGGCTGGCGATCGGCCTGTGCCTGGCCTCGGGCGTGGTGGCGCTGCTGAGCTACCTGCTGACCGACGCGCAGTTCCTGGCCTGGGGCTGGCGCATCGCCTTCCTGCTGTCGGGCCTGATGGTGATCGTCGGCATGTACATCCGGCTGTCGATCAAGGAAACGCCGGAATTCGAGGCGGTGAAGGCGCGCAACGCCGAGCTGCGCATTCCGTTCATGGACATGCTGCGCCGCTACCCCGGCAACGTGCTCAAGGGCATGGGCGCGCGCTACATCGACGGCGTGTTCTTCAACATCTTCGGCGTGTTCGTCATCGGCTACCTGGCCAACACCGTGAAGATCTCGCGCACCGAGGCGCTGCTGGGCGTGATGGTGTCGGCGCTGGTGATGATCGCGACCATCCCGTACTTCGGCCGCCTGTCGGACCGCATCGGCCGCACCAAGGTCTACATGTGGGGCTCGCTCATCACCGCCTTTGCCTCGTTCCCGGCCTTCTGGCTCATGACGCACAGCGGCGGCAACGTGATGCTGGTGTGGCTGTCGATCGTGATCCCCTTCGGCATCCTGTACGCGTCGGTCTATGGCCCCGAGGCGGCGCTGTTCTGCGACCTGTTCGACGCCCGCGTGCGCTACACCGGGATTTCCTTCGTCTACCAGTTCTCCGGCATCTTTGCCTCGGGCATCACGCCGATCATCGCCACCGCGCTGCTCAAGACCGGCGGCGGCGAGCCCTGGCACATCTGCCTGTACGTGGTCTTTGCCGGCATCGTCTCGGCCTGGTGCGCCTGGCTGATCGGGCGCTCGCCGCAGCCGGGCGACGTGAGCGCCGAGCTCTCGCCGGCCGACGGGCGCCCGGCGATGGCCCGCCCGGTGCGCTGAGCCGTTACGCCCGGCGGCGCCCCCGGCGGGCGGGGTCGGCGGAGCAAAATGCGGGGTTTCTTGCGCGGCGGCGCCCAAGCGGGGCGCCGCTGCTCTTATATTTGTGGCCTCGCCTGAAAACACGTTCCATAAAGCGAAAATAACCCCTCAGGTCGGGTTGCCCCCTCGGCAGGCCCGGCGAACCACTTTCCTCATCGCATCCGGGAGACACCCATGGGCACGAAGCAACCCACCATCATCTACACGCTGACCGACGAGGCGCCGGCGCTCGCCACCGCCGCCTTCCTGCCGATCGTGCGCACCTTCGCGGCACCGGCCGGCATCGACGTCGTGACCAGCGACATCTCGGTCGCCGCCCGCATCCTGGGCCAGTTCCCCGAATGCCTGACCGACGCGCAGAAGGTGCCGGACAACCTGGCCGAGCTGGGCAAGCTGACGCTGCTGCCCGACACCAACATCATCAAGCTGCCCAACATCAGCGCCTCGGTCAACCAGCTGATCAACGCCATCAAGGAACTGCAGGCGCGCGGCTACAAGATCCCCGACTACCCGGAAGACCCCAAGACCGACGAAGAAAAGTCGATCCGTGCGCGCTATTCCAGGTGCCTGGGCAGCGCCGTCAACCCGGTGCTGCGCGAAGGCAACTCGGACCGCCGCGCCCCCAGGGCGGTGAAGGAATACGCCCGCAAGCACCCGCACAGCATGGGCGACTGGAGCCAGGCCTCGCGCTCGCACGTCTCGCACATGCACCACGGCGACTTCTATCACGGTGAAAAGTCGATCACGCTGGACAAGGCGCGCGACGTGAAGATGGAGCTGGTCACCCAGAGCGGCAAGACCATCGTGCTCAAGCCGAAGGTTTCGCTGAAAGACGGCGAGATCATCGACAGCATGTTCATGAGCAAGAAGGCGCTGCTGGCCTTCTACGAGAAGGAAATCCAGGACGCCAAGGACACCGGCGTGATGTTCTCGCTGCACGTCAAGGCGACCATGATGAAGGTCTCGCACCCGATCGTGTTCGGCCACTGCGTGAAGATCTTCTACAAGGAAGCCTTCGAGAAACACGCCGCGCTGTTCGACGAACTGGGCGTGAACGTCAACAACGGCATGGCCAGCCTGTACGACAAGCTCGCCACGCTGCCGCAATCGAAGCGCGACGAAGTCATGCGCGACCTGCACGCCTGCCACGAATACCGCCCCGAGCTGGCGATGGTGGATTCGGCCAAGGGCATCACCAACTTCCATTCGCCCAACGACATCATCGTCGACGCTTCCATGCCGGCCATGATCCGCAACGGCGGCAAGATGTGGGGCGCCGACGGCCGCCTGAAGGACGTCAAGGCCGTGATGCCCGAGAGCACCTTCGCCCGCATCTACCAGGAGATCATCAACTTCTGCAAGTGGCACGGCAACTTCGACCCGACCACCATGGGCACCGTGCCCAACGTCGGGCTGATGGCGCAGCAGGCCGAGGAATACGGCTCGCACGACAAGACCTTCGAGGTGCCCGAGGCGGGCGAGGCCAACATCGTCGACCTCGCCACCGGCGAAGTGCTGCTCAGCCAGAGCGTGGAAGCGGGCGACATCTGGCGCATGTGCCAGGTGAAGGACGCGGCGATCCGCGACTGGGTCAAGCTGGCCGTCACGCGCGTGCGCAATTCCGGCATGCCGGCGGTGTTCTGGCTTGACCCGTACCGCCCGCACGAGAACGAAGTGATCAAGAAGGTCAAGACCTACCTGAAGGAACACGACACCAACGGCCTGGACATCCAGATCATGTCGCAGGTGCGCGCCATGCGCTACACGCTCGAGCGCGTGGTGCGCGGGCTCGACACCATCTCGGTCACCGGCAACATCCTGCGCGACTACCTGACCGACCTGTTCCCCATCATGGAACTGGGCACCAGCGCCAAGATGCTGTCCGTCGTTCCGTTGATGGCCGGCGGCGGCATGTACGAAACCGGTGCCGGCGGCTCGGCCCCCAAGCACGTGCAGCAGCTGGTGGAAGAAAACCACCTGCGCTGGGATTCGCTGGGCGAATTCCTGGCGCTGGCCGTGAGCCTGGAAGACCTGGGCATCAAGACCGGCAATGACAAGGCCAAGCTGCTCGCCAAGACGCTGGACGCGGCCACTGGCAAGCTGCTGGACAACAACAAGAACCCCTCGCCCAAGACCGGCCAGCTCGACAACCGCGGCAGCCAGTTCTACCTGGCGATGTACTGGGCGCAGGAGCTGGCAGCGCAGACCGAGGACAAGGCACTGCAAACCGCCTTCGCACCGCTGGCCAAGCAGCTCGCCGACAACGAGCAGGCCATCGTCGCCGAACTGGCGGCGGTGCAGGGCAAGCCGGCCGACATCGGCGGCTACTACCTGCCCGACGTTGCCAAGACCACGGCCGTGATGCGCCCGAGCGCCACGCTGAACAAGGCGCTGGAAAGCGTCGCCGCCTGACGGCAGGCCGCTGGCCTCGCACCTGAAAAAGCCGGCGCGGACGTGAGTCCGCGCCGGCTTTTTCCTTGTGCTGAAGGCCTCAGGCCTTCTCGCGTGCTGCCAGCTGCTGCCACTCCTCGTCCGTGAAGAGCCGCGAACGGGTCAGGAAGCGCAGGCCCTCGGACCCTTCGAGGGAGAACATCCCGCCGCGCCCCGGCACCACGTCGATGATCAGCTGCGTGTGCTGCCAGTACTCGAACTGCGGCCCGCTGATGTAGAAGGGCGCGCCGTGGATCTCGCCCAGGTGCTTGTCGTAGTCGCCCACGATGAAGTCGCCCTGCGGATAGCACATGGGCGCGCTGCCGTCGCAGCAGCCACCCGACTGATGGAACATGACGGGCCCGTGCCGGGCGCGGACCACGTCGATGAGCGCGTCAGCCGCCGGCGTGGATGTGACGCGGCGGATGTCCATGCTCAGAAGAAGCCCATCGGCTGCTCGCTGTAGCTCACCAGCAGGTTCTTGGTCTGCTGGTAGTGGTCGAGCATCATCTTGTGGTTCTCGCGCCCGATGCCCGAGGCCTTGTAGCCGCCGAAGGCCGCATGTGCCGGATAGTGGTGATAGCAGTTGGTCCACACGCGTCCGGCCTGGATGCCGCGGCCCATGCGGAAGGCGCGGTTGGTGTCGCGGCTCCACACGCCGGCGCCCAGGCCGTAGAGCGTGTCGTTGGCGATGGCCAGGGCTTCTTCCTCGTCCTTGAAGGTCGTCACGGCGACCACCGGGCCGAAGATTTCCTCCTGGAAGATGCGCATCTTGTTGTGGCCCTTGAAGACCGTGGGCTTCACGTAGTAGCCGCCGGCCAGCTCGCCTTCGAGCTGGTTGGGTTCGCCGCCGATCAGCGCCTTGGCGCCTTCCTGCTTGCCGATGTCGAGGTAGGACAGGATCTTCTCGAACTGCTCGCTGGAGGCCTGCGCGCCGATCATGGTGCTCATCTCGAGCGGGCTGCCTTGCTTGATCGCCGCGACGCGCTTGAGCGCCTTTTCCATGAAGCGTTCGTAGATCGATTCCTGGATCAGCGCGCGGCTCGGGCAGGTGCAGACCTCGCCCTGGTTCAGCGCGAACATCGTGAAGCCTTCCAGCGCCTTGTCGAGGAAGCCGTCGTCCTTGGCGGCAACGTCGTCGAAGAAGATGTTGGGCGACTTGCCGCCCAGCTCCAACGTGACCGGGATGATGTTCTGGCTGGCGTACTGCATGATGAGCCGGCCGGTCGTCGTCTCGCCGGTGAAGGCGATCTTGGCGATGCGGTTGCTCGAGGCGAGCGGCTTGCCCGCCTCCAGCCCGAAGCCGTTCACCACGTTCACCACGCCTGGCGGCAGCAGGTCGCCGATGAGTTCCATCAGCACCAGGATCGACACCGGCGTCTGTTCCGCGGGCTTGAGCACCACGCAGTTGCCGGCGGCCAGGGCCGGTGCCAGCTTCCACACTGCCATCAGGATCGGGAAGTTCCACGGGATGATCTGGCCGACCACGCCGAGCGGCTCATGGAAGTGGTAGGCGTAGGTCTGGTCGTCGATCTCGCTGATGCCGCCTTCCTGCGCCCGGATGCACGAGGCGAAGTAGCGGAAGTGGTCGACCGCCAGCGGCATGTCGGCCAGCGTCGTTTCGCGGATCGGCTTGCCGTTGTCCCAGGTCTCGGCGGCCGCCAGCATCGGCAGGTTTTCTTCCATGCGCTGGGCGATCTTCATGAGGATGTTGGCGCGCTCCGTCGGTGAGGTCTTGCCCCAGGCGGTCTTGGCCGCGTGCGCGGCGTCGAGCGCGCGGTCCACGTCTTCGGCGCTCGAGCGGGCGATCTCGCAGAACACCTTGCCGGTGACAGGGGTGATGTTCTCGAAGTACTGGCCGCCGGCAGGGGCAACCCACTTGCCGCCGATGAAGTTGTCGTAGCGCTTCTTGAACGGCACCGCGGTGCCGAACTTGCCAGGTTCCAACATGTCCATGTGTATCTCCAATGCGAGTGAGGGTGTGCGCCGCGCAGCGCGCGGCAGGGGCTGTCATGCAATGGCCGTACCCCTTTTCCTAGGGACTATCCCGGGCCCTTCTCCCTGCGAGCGTGCGGGTGCTCGACGCGGCGTGTCGCAGTGCGCGACATATTCATGCGAATATGTCGAAAAGCGCGACAACGCGCGACACAGGAGACAACGGATGTCGGACTCGTCAGGCGCAGCCCAGCGCACGTCGCAGGCGCGCGAGCTCTTCTTCAACCAGGGCGTGGAGCCCGATGCCTGGGTGGCGCCTTACATCTCGCGCTCGTGGGCGCGCTCGCGCGGCTGCGGCGTGGCGGGCGAGGGCATCGCGCCGGTGGGCGAATCGCTGCTGCGCGAGCGCCGCGAGGCCAGCCGCCTGCTGCTGGCCAGCGCCCAGCCCGAGCTGGATGCGCTGGCCGAGCACGCCGTCGGCAACGGCTGCGTGGTGATCGTGACCGACCGCAGCGGCCTCATCTTGGACGAGATCGGCAGCCCCGATTTCCTGCCGACGGCGCAGCGCGTGGCACTGCTGCCGGGGGTGGAATGGTCCGAGCAGCGCTGCGGAACCAACGCGATCGGCACGGTGCTGGTGGAGGGGCATCCGCTGGCCGTGCTCGGCGGTGAGCACTTCCTGGCCGGCCACGGCAGCATCGGCTGCGCCGCCGCACCGATCTACACCGGGCGCGGCGAGATTGCCGGTGTGCTGGATGTCTCGGGCGATGCGGTGCGGGTGGACGGCCACACGCTGGGCCTGGTGCGCATGGCCTCGCAGCAGATCGAGCACCGCATGATGCTCGCGCATGGCGGCGAGGGAGGCGAGGGCGGCGGGGGAGGGGACGGCGGCGAGTGGGTTCGCTTCCATCCGAACGCCGCGTTGCTCGGCAGTTCGCGCGAGGGCCTGCTGCGCGTGGTGGACGGGCATGTCGTGGCAGCGAATCGCGTGGCGCTCGGCTGCCTGGCGCAGCACTGGCGCAGCGTGCTCGATCGCCCCGTCGATGAACTGCTGGGGGCCGGATGGCGCCAGGCGCGAAGCCGCGCCGCATCGGTGCAGCTGCCCGGCGGCCAGCAGGTGGTCTTGTGCCGGCAGGGCGCCGCCACGCGCCCACGCGTGCAGCACAAAGTCAGCGTGGCCATGGAAGCGCGGCCGCGCGAGGGCGACCAAGATGCCGGCCTGGACGTGGCCCTGCAGACCGCCACCAAGGTGCTCGATGCCGGCGTGGCCGTGCTGATCACCGGCGAAACGGGCGTCGGCAAGGAAGTCTTCGCCCGGCGCCTGCACGCCGCCAGCCGGCGCCGCAACGGCCCCTTGGTGATCGTCAATTGCGCTGCCTTGCCCGAGGGCTTGATCGAGGCCGAGCTCTTCGGCTACGAGGATGGCGCCTTCACCGGTGCGCGGCGGCAGGGCGCCGCCGGCCGCATCCGCGAAGCCGAGGGCGGCATCCTGATGCTCGATGAAATCGGCGACATGCCGCTGCACTTGCAGACGCGCTTGCTGCGGGTGCTGGAAGACCGCCTGGTCACGCCGCTGGGCATCGGCCGCCCGGTGCGGGTCGACTTCCAACTGGTCTGCGCGACGCACCGCGACCTGCAGGCCATGGCCGATGCAGGCGCCTTCCGTGCGGACCTGATGTTTCGCGTCAAGGGCTACGAGGTGCGGCTGCCCAGCCTGCGCGAGCGGCAGGACAGGTCGGCCCTGGTCCGGCGCCTCTTCGCCGAACTCGGCGGGGCCGCGCGGCAATTGCGCCTGCACGAGGACGCGGTCGCTGAACTCGCCGGCCGCCCCTGGCCCGGCAACATCCGCGAGCTGGTGGCCGCGCTGCGCACGCTGATCGCCCTGGCCGTGCCGGGCGAAACGGTGGGCCCGGGCAGCCTTGCGCAGGCCTGCCCGGCCCCCGCGGGCCCGCGGGATGCGGAAGACACGTCGCGTCCCTTGGCCGACCAGGCGCAGCAAGCCATCCGCCATGCGCTGCGCGAAGCCGGTGGCAATGTCAGCGTCGCGGCGCGGCGCCTGGGCCTGCACCGCAGCACGCTGTATCGCCATCTCAAGCAGCATCCGCAATAGCATTCGCGATGCCGTGCCCCACGCGGAGCAGCGCGCTCGCCTGCGCTCAAGCCAGCGCCAGCCTTCGCCGCAGCCCTTCCGCCTCGTGCAGATAGGTGGTCAACCCGTCCTTGGCGGGCGCCACGGAATTGAGCAGCATCACCGCGCTGATCTGGCCCCGATGCCCCGTGCCGTGCGTGATGACATGCATGAGCATTTCCTCGCGCGACATGCAGCCCGGTGCGCCGTCGGTGAACCTGAAGTCGATCCGTTCGGTGAGTTGCTCGGGGCTGAGCGTGGCCACGTAGCCGATGTATTCCTGGTCGCTGCGCCGGAGATCGGCGGACAGCTCGGCCAGCGTCGGCATCTCGCTCAGGTTGGCGGATGTGTAGGGGTGCGCTTGCCGCCGCAGGTGCGCGGCGAAGATCCGGTCGACCACATGGGTGTGGCTCAGGGCCTTGATGGCCAGCGCGGTGATGGGGGCGTCGTCGCCCAGCCGGTTCAGCGCTGTCAACAGCTGCTCGTTGGCCCATGCCTTGAATCCGAAAAGGTGCTGCAAGGTGTCGCTCATGTCATGGTTCTCCTGATGAGGTTGCGCGCCACGGCTCGTTGGCGCATCGTCAGAATATGAGCGATCATTCGCTTTTCATACTCGCATTGACGACACCGGAAAATGGCACGCAAACCCGTCGTCCAGCCCCGAAAAATCGCCACCCAGGAGCGCTCGCGCGCGACCGTGGACAGCCTGGTCGAGGCAACCGCTCGCATTCTGGTGAAGGAAGGCTTCGACAAGGCCAGCACCAACCGCATCGCGGAGGTGTCGGGCGTGAGCATCGGCTCGCTCTACCAGTATTTCCCGAGCAAGGAGGCACTGGTCGCGGCGGTGATCGAGCGCCACCAGCAGCAGCTCCTGCACAAGGTGCGCGGCGAACTGGCGCGGGCTTCGGGCCTGCCGCTGGAACAGGCCATCCGCATCTTCGTTGCGGTCGCGGTCGCGGCGCACCGCGTCGATCCGCCACTGCATCGCGTGCTCGCCGAGCAGATCCCGCGCGTGGGCAAGCTCGACCAGCAGGCGGTTTTCAGCCGCGAGAATTTCAGCCTGTTCAGGACCTACCTCGAAAGCGTGCACGATGAACTCGGCGTCGACGACCTGGAGCTCGCCTCCTTCGTCTGCGTCACCACGATCGAGGCGTTGACGCACAACGCCGTGCTGCACCATGCCAGGCTGATGACCGGCGAGCGGATGGACGCGCTCATCGACGAGGGCACGCGCCTCGTGATCGCCTACCTGAAAGGCTGACGCGCCGCGGGATGCGGCGCGCCCCATCTCCCCACTGTGCAGGATGCGCGCCGGCGCGCAGGGGTGCAGCATGCCGATTCGACCTTGCCAAGTGGCGCACGGGCGGCCAGCAAGGTCCACCCAGCGGGAACAAGCATGGACAACGGCGACAAGTCATCAGGCGGTGTGCCCGGCGGTGGCCTGATCGCGGTTGCGCTGTTGGCGCTGGGCGCGCTGTTCGTCAGCCAGGCACCGTACCGGAGCAACCGGCCGGTGCAGGCCGAACCCTTTCTCGCGCACCAGGAGTCGCCGCAGGACATCGACGCGCGCCTGTGGCAGGACCCGTTCGGCGCCATCGCCAAGGCGCGCGAGCAGATGCTCAAGACCGCCGAAGGCAAGGCCAGGGACCTGGCCCACCAGGATCCGGCCCTGTTCGACGCGCTGTCGGCCACGCCGCTGCGCGGCAACCACGTGGTGCTGGCCGTGATGCTGTTCGGCGGCCCGCATGCCGAGCAGGTCGAAAGCCGCCGCCGCATGCGCTACGCGGTGCTCGCCGCGCTGAGCACGCGCCGCTTCGTGCCGAGCGACAACGCCCATCTCGGCTATCTGCTGGCGGCGCAGGATCCAACGGCAATCGAGGGATTGCCGGAGGTGATTCCCTTCGAGCGCTTCACCGCGGAGGCCAGCGCCAGCCCGCGGGACCGCGATTGCCGCCAATGCGGTTTGACCGTGCTGTGGCTCGACGGCGCGGCGTTCCAGGCGAATCCGCTGGCCAAGCTGAGCGACCTCGCGCGGCGCCTGCGCCCGCCCGCCGACGACACGCCGGGCGCGCCGCCCATGCCGCGCTGGCGCGTGCTGGGCCCGGCCGGCTCGGACGGCCTGAGCGCGATCGTCAGCGAGGCGTCGCGTTCGAACTTCAATGGCGCGACGCTGAAGGTGCACGACTTCCGCTTCTTCAGCCCGTCGGCCACCGCGCCGGACGCGAGCCTGCTGCCCGCCGACGTGGCCGGCACGATGACGGTATCGGCCTACCTGGCGACGCGGGGCGTGACACTGGTGCGTGCCATCGGCAGCGACGACCGGCTGGCGCAAGGGATCATGGACGAGCTGGCATTGCGCGGCCTGGGCATCGTCGCGCGCGGCAATGCACCGGCCCAGTGCCCGGAGCAGGGCGCGGACCTCCGCATGGAGAAAGGCAGCGCAGGGAATCCATTGCCCAGCTCGATCGCCATCGTCACCGAGTGGGACTCGCTGTACGGCCGCGCCATGCGCGGACAGTACCGCGTGCGCCAGCGCGACATGCCGGCGGGCCCTGAAGGCGCCAAGTCCAGGGAAGGGCCTGAGGCCAAGTCGGCGATGGTCGGCTTCTGCGTCACCCGCTGGCACTACGTGCGTGGACTGGACGGGCGCCTGCCCGGCGATGCCGCGCCGCCGGCTTCCGACGGCCGCGCGGCCAAGGAGCAGCGACCGGACAGCCTCGAGAGCGCGGCGCGCCAGGGCGGCGACCTCGAGCGGGCGGAGGGGCAAAGCCAGTTCGACTACCTGCGCCGCCTGGCGCTGCGCATCCGCGCCGAAGACGAGGAGCGCCGCCACCGCTTCGGACCGGAAGGCGGCATCCGCGCCATCGGCGTGCTCGGCAACGACGTGTATGACAAGCTGCTCGTGCTGCAGGCGCTGCAGCCCGAGATGCCGCACGCGATCTTCTTCACGACCGATCTCGATGCCCGCCTGTTCCATCCCCGCGAACAGGCCTGGGCCCGCAACCTGCTGGTCGCCTCGAACTTCGGGCTGCGGCTGGACGACCGGCTGCAACGGGGCATCCCGCCGTTTCGCGACAGCTACCAGACCGCCGCCTACCTGGCGACGCTGCTCGCCATGGGCGATGTCGCGCAGGCCTTCAAGGATCCGAAGGCGCCGCCGCGCTACAGCCAGCGCCAGCTCGACGGCTGGTTCACCCGGCCGCGCCTGTTCGAGGTGTCGCGCAGCGGTGCCTTCGATTTCAGCAGCGCGCACTTCGTGAAAGCCGATCCGCGCGACCCGCCCTGCACGGTGTGGGCGCCGGAGGATTGCCTGGACATTCATCCGCGCGGCTCGCCCATGTTTGCGCCGCTGCCCTATGCGGCGCGCTTTGGCATCGCCGCACTGGTGACGCTGGCGCTGTGGGCGCCGGCGCTCGCGCTCAGCCGCGGCGGCAAGCGCCGGCTGCGCCGCTTCGTCGCGGCCGACGGCTGCGGCGAACAGCGCGCACGCGCGCACCGGCGTCGCAGCGCCATGGTGGTGATCGGGCTGGTGGCGCTGGCCGTCCTGCCGGCGCTGCTGCTCGCCGGGGTGTGGCCCGGGCTGGCCAGGTTGATCACCGACAACGGCAAGCCCCTCTCGTGGAGCGAAGGCATCAGCCCCTGGCCGACCTACGCGATCCGCTGCGCCACGCTGGTGCTGTGCCTGTACTTCGTGCAGCGGGCCTGGTCGGCGCTGCAGTCCAACCTCGACGAGATTGCGCGCGCCTTCCGCCTCGGCCCCACGCGCCGCCTGCTGAACAAGGCGCTGGCGGCCGAGGAGTCGCAGCGCTCCACGGGGCAGCGCGTGGCGGCCATGCTCTCGATGCGCTTCTACCGCGAGCGACCCGGGCCGGTGGCTGCGGTGCGCGCCGAGCTGTCGCCCGCCACCGCCGAGTTCTGGAAGCACTACATCGTGCAGAACCGGATCCGGGCCCGCGTGCTGAGGACGGTGCTCTGCATGGTCGCGATGATCGCCCTGGCCGTGCTGGTGGGGCAGGCGATGGGCGACGCACCGATCTCGCCGCTGCGGGGCCACCTGTCGTCGCGCGCCCAGACGCTGTCGATCTGGCCGGCGGTGCTGGCGATCCAGTTCCTCATCTTCTTCGTCGTCGACGCCACCCTGCTCGGCGTGCTGTTCATGCGCGGGCTGCGCCTGCGCCACACCAGCTGGCCGCAGCGCACGCTGCAGGCCTTCGAGCTGCGCACCGGCGTGCCGGCCGCCCATCTCGACGACTGGATCGACCTCGAATTCCTCGCCCGCCGCTCGGCCTGCGTCGGCACGCTGATCTACTACCCGGCGATCGTGCTGTCGATGATGCTGCTCGCGCGCAGCCCTTTCTTCGACGACTGGGTCACGCCGCCGAGCCTGATCGCAGTCGCTACGCTCAGCTTCGGCCTCGTGCTGGCCTGCGCGCTGGCGCTGCGCCGCGCCGCCGAGGCCTCGCGCCAGCACGCGCTGGCGACCCTGAGCGACGCCATCCTGCGCGCCAAGGGCAGCGGCCCGCCCACGCTCGCGGGCCAGCTCGAGGCGCTGTCCGCGCGGGTCACCAGCCTGCACAAGGGCGCCTTCGCGCCCTACCTGCAGCAGCCCTTGTTGAAGGCGGTGCTGCTGCCCGTGCTCACCTTCGGCGGCTCGTCGATGTTCGACTACCTGTCGATGCTGAAGCTGTGAGGCGCCTTCCTAGCGCCGGTGCCGCCCGGCCAGCAGTTCGAGCACGTCGCGCAGCACGGCCGGGCCAAAGCCCTGCGTGAGATCGAGCGCCTGGCTGCGGTCGTAGAACACGCTCAGGTCGAGCCCGACGCCCAGGGCGCAGACCTCGACGGCACCTTGCGCCTCGCGCCGCTGCACCACGTCCAGCAGGTGCTGGTCGAGGTAGGTCGGGTCGTTGGCGCGGGCGGTGGCGCCGTCCATCGGGCAGCCGTCGGACAGCACGATCAGGATGCGGCGCGGCTCGGGCCGTGCCAGCAGGCGCTCGCAAGCCCAGTCGACCGCTTCGCCGTCGATGCCTTCGCGAAACAGGTCGGCCTTGAACAGGCCGGCAATGGCCGGGCGTGCGCGGCCCCAGGGCGTTTCGGCGTCCTTGAAGACGAGGTGGCAGCGCTCGTTCAGGCGGCCGGGGTGGCGCGGCTGGCCGGCGCGTTGCCAGTCGCGCTGGGCGCGGCCGCCGTCCCACGCGCCGGTGGTGAAGCCGAGGATTTCGCTGGCCACGCCGGCGCGCTCCAGCGCGCGCGCCATCACGTCGACCAGCAGGGCGACGGCCTCGATGTGCTGCTTCATCGAGCCGGAGCAGTCGAGCAGGAAGCTGAGCGCGGTGTGGGCCGCCGGTGCCGTGCGGTCGGCACGGAACAGGCGCCGCTCCGAGGGCGTGCTGATCAGCTGCGCCAGCCGCGCGCCGTCGATGCGGCCTTCCTCCTGCGCGCCGTCCCAGCCGTCGTGTGCCGGTTCGGCCAGCAGCGCCTGCAGTTGGCGCGCGAGGCGTGCCGGGTTGATGCCGCTGTCGGCAATGGCGCGGTCCAGCCGCTCGCGGTACTCGCGCAGCAGCGCGGGGCGCACCAGCGTGTCGACGCGCAGTTCGCGGTCGTAGGCGGTGGTGAACACGCGGTAGGCACCACCGGCTTCGTGCAGCGCGTTGCTGCGCTCGGTGGTGGCGCTGGGTGCGTGTTGTTCGACTTCCTCGTCGAAGTCCAGCCACAGGTTGAAGCTGCCGGCCACGGAGGGCGCTTCGGCCGTCTCGATCTGCTGGTCGGTGGGCGAGGCCAGCGTGCGCAGCAGGCCCGCCAGTTTTTCGGCCAGTGCGCAGGCCACGCGGCCGTAGGCGGCCTGGTCGCCGCGCGCGTGGCGCAGCGCGTACAGCTCGTGGCCGATGAGCGCGGTGAGGTGGCCGCGCGGGGTCTCGATCAGGTCTTCGGTGGCTTCCACCGCGCCGGCGCCGAGCACGCGCGAATAGACCATCTGCACCGCGGCGTAGAGCCACAGGCCGCGCTCGGTGTCGGTCAGGCCGCTGTGGTGGTAGGCCAGCGACCAGGCCTCGAAGCGGTGCGCCAGGTTGCGGCGCACGCCGGCCAGGTGCGCCGGCACTTGCGATTCGACGCGCAGTTGCTCCATCAGCTCGAACAGCATGCGCGCGGTCTCGTCGTCGGCCGGGCGCAGCTGCTGGTGCAGCGCGGCGTCGGAGTGCGCCAGGCGCAGCGCCAGGCCGTCGGCGGCGCCGCGGAAGGAGGCGAAGTCGTCGTGCTCCAGCGAGGGATGCAGGTGCGGCGCGAAGGCCGGCAGGCGCTGCGTGCCGCGGTGCAGGCGGCCGCCGCGAAAGTGCAGGTCGCCCTGGCCGGCGAGGGCGCGGATGGCGGCCGCGCACAGCTCCTCGATGTGCTGCTGGCGCCGCTCGCGCGAGGGTGCCGTGTCGGTCGCGGCGGCGGTCATGGGGCTGGGCTCAGGGGGCCGGCGTGGCGGGCGCGGCGTCGAGTTCCTGGTCGAAGCAGCGCTGGAAATATTCGGCCACGATGGCGCGCTCGGCTTCGTCGCACTTGTTCAGGAAGGAGAGGCGAAAGGCCACCGCCGGGTCGCGGAAGATCTCGCAGTTCTCGGCCCAGGTGATGACGGTGCGCGGCGACATCAGCGTCGACACGTCGCCCGCGGCAAAGCCCTTGCGGGTGAGCTCGGCCACCGCCACCATCTGTTCGACCAGGCGGCGCCCGCGCGCGTTGGCCTTGCCCGGCACGCGCGCCAGTACGATCGCCACTTCTTCCTCGCGCGGCAGGTAGTTGAGCGCGGCGACGATGTTCCAGCGGTCGATCTGCGCGTGGTTCAGGCGCTGCGCGCCGTGGTACATGCCGTTCAGGTTGCCCAGGCCGACGGTGTTGGCGGTGGCGAACAGGCGAAAGTACGGGTGCGGGCGGATCACGCGGCTCTGGTCGAGCAGGGTGAACTGGCCGTCGCGCTCGAGGATGCGCTGGATGACGAACATCACGTCGGGCCGGCCGGCATCGTATTCGTCGAACACCAGCGCCACCGGGCGCTGCAGCGCCCACGGCACGATGCCTTCCTGAAACTCGGTGACCTGCTGACCGTCGCGCAGCACCACCGCGTCGCGCCCGACCAGGTCCATGCGGTTGATGTGGCCGTCGAGGTTGACGCGCACGCAGGGCCAGTTCAGCCGCGCCGCCACCTGTTCCACGTGGGTCGACTTGCCGGTGCCGTGCAGGCCCTGCACCAGCACACGCCGGTTGCGCATGAAGCCGGCCAACAGCGCCAGCGTGACGTCGGGGTTGAAGCGGTAGGCCGCGTCGATGTCGGGCACGTGCGCGTCGCGCTCGGCGAAGGCGGGCACCTGCAGGTCGGTGTCGATGCCGAACACCTCGCGCACGCTCAGCAGGCGCTCGGGTTGCAGGGCGGACAGGTCGGTCGTCATGGCGGTTCCTTGGGTCTGGTCAGGCCGCGGCTTCCTGGCTGCGCGGCACCGATGCATCGATCGCGCCCAGCGCCTGCGCCGCGCGCTGCAGCGCCGGCAGCCACTGCAGCGCCTTGTCGGCGGTCAGGCGCATCGACGGCGCCTGCAGCGCGATCGCCATGTTCGAGCGCGCCCGCGTGCTGGGCACCAGCACCGCCACGCACAGCAGGCCGGGCAGGAACTCCTCGTTGTCCAGCGCGTAGCCGTCGCGCTTGACGCGCGCCAGCTCGTCTTCCAGCGCCTCCAGCGTGACCAGCGTCTTGGGCGTGTAGGCCTCCAGCGGCACGTTGGCCAGCAGGCGCTGGCGCTGGGCCGCGCTCATCTGCGCCAGGAACAGCTTGCCGCTGGCCGAGCAGTGCGCCGGCACGCGCGAGCCCGAGTGCAGGTAGAAGCGCAGCGGCGCGGCGGTCTCCACGCGGTCCAGGTACAGCACTTCGCTGCCGGACAGGGCGGTGAGGTTGCAGCTCTCGCCGATTTCCTCGACCAGGTGGCGCAGCACCGCGCGCTGCGCGCCGTGAAAGCTGTTGTTCAGCAGCAGGTTCTCGGCCAGTTGACGCAGCCGCTGGCCGGTGCTGTAGTGGCGCCCATCGTCCTCGCGCTGCAGCAGGCCGGCGCCTTCCAGTTGCTGCAGCATGCGGTGCAGGGTGGGCTTGGGCAGGCCGGTTTCTTCCACCAGCGCCTGCAGCGAGAACAGCTGGTCGCGCGAGGCAATGACTTCGAGCAGCGAGATCAGGCGCAGGGCCGGGGTGTCGCCATTGATCTCCGCCAGCGCCGAGGCGGCTTTGGCGCGTGAGGTGGGCACGGTTTCCATAGAGTGCGGACTGTAGCACCGCATCTCGTTTCCTGTACGCAGGGTTCCGAAAAATGGAATACCCCGTTGACACTGCGATTCTTCGGTCCTAGAGTTGCGCCCAGTTTCGATTTTCGGAACGCCGTGTACCGCATTTGTAAACCGTCTTGCGCCGCCCGATGGCGCGCCCGAGCTGATTTCGTCCCTCACCCGCCTTCGCAGGAGCACCGCACATGAGCCCCACCGTCCCCCAAGACAACCGCAAGCCCGTCACGGGCGTGCAGAAGATGACGCCTTCCGAGGCCTTCGTCGAAACCATGGTCGCGCAGGGCGTGACCACCATGTTCGGCATCATGGGCTCGGCCTTCATGGATGCGATGGACATCTTCGCGCCGGCCGGCATCACGCTCATTCCGGTGGTGCACGAGCAGGGCGCGGCGCACATGGCCGACGGCTATGCGCGCGTGTCGGGTCGCCACGGCGTGACCATCGGCCAGAACGGCCCCGGCATCAGCAACTGCGTGACGGCCATTGCCGCGGCCTACTGGGCGCATTCGCCGGTGGTCATCGTGACGCCCGAGACCGGCACCATGGGCATGGGCCTGGGCGGCTTCCAGGAAGCCAACCAACTGCCGATGTTCCAGGAGTTCACCAAGTACCAGGGCCACGTGAACAACCCCAAGCGCATGGCCGAGTACACCGCGCGCTGCTTCGACCGCGCCATCAGCGAGATGGGCCCGACGCAACTGAACATCCCGCGCGACTACTTCTACGGCGAGATCGAGTGCGAGATCCCCAAGCCGATGCGCGTGGAGCGCAGCGCCGGCGGCGAGAAGAGCCTCACCGAAGCGGTCGAGCTGCTGGCCAACGCGAAATTCCCGGTGATTCTCTCGGGCGGCGGCGTGGTGCTGGGCGATGCGGTGGCCGAATGCGTGGCGCTGGCCGAACGCCTGGGCGCGCCGGTGGCCAATGGCTACCTGCGCAACGACTCCTTCCCGGCCAGCCATCCGCTGTGGGCCGGCCCGCTGGGATATCAAGGTTCCAAGGCGGCGATGAAGCTGATCTCGCAGGCCGACGTGGTGCTGGCGCTGGGCTCGCGCATGGGCCCCTTCGGCACGCTGCCGCAGCACGGCATGGACTACTGGCCCAAGAACGCCAAGATCATCCAGGTCGAGGCCGACCACACCAACCTCGGCCTGGTCAAGAAGATCACTGTCGGCATCCATGGCGATGCCAAGGCCACCGCCGCCGAACTGCTGCGCCGCCTGCAGGACAAGAAGCTGGCCTCTGACGCGACCAAGGCCGAGCGCGCCGACAAGATCAAGAGCGAGAAGGCCGCCTGGGAAAAGGAACTGGACGAATGGACCCATGAAAAGGACCCGTACAGCCTGGACATGATCGAGGAAGCCAAGGGCGAGAAGACGCCCACCGGCGGGCGCTACCTGCACCCGCGCCAGGTGCTGCGTGAACTGGAAAAAGCCATGCCGCCGCGCGCCATGGTCTCGACCGACATCGGCAACATCAACGCGGTGGCCAACAGCTACCTGCGCTTCGATGAGCCGCGCAGCTTCTTCGCGCCGATGAGCTTCGGCAACTGCGGCTACTCGCTGCCGACCATGATCGGCGCCAAGTGCGCGGCACCGGATCGCCCGGCCATCGCCTACGCCGGCGACGGCGCCTGGGCCATGAGCATGTCGGAAATCATGACCGCCGTGCGGCACGACATTCCGGTGACCGCGGTGGTGTTCCACAACCGCCAGTGGGGCGCGGAAAAGAAGAACCAGGTCGACTTCTACAACCGCCGCTTCGTCGCCGGCGAACTGGAAAGCGAAAGCTTTGCCGGCATCGCCAAGGCGATGGGCGCCGAGGGCATCGTGGTCGACAAGCTGGAAGACGTGGGCCCGGCGCTGAAGAAGGCGATCGACCTGCAGATGAAGGAAGGCAAGACCTGCGTCATCGAGATCATGTGCACGCGCGAACTGGGCGACCCGTTCCGCCGCGACGCGCTGGCCAAGCCGGTGCGCCTGCTGGAGAAGTACAAGGACTACGTCTGAGCGCGATGCCTGACGCCGCGCCCTTCCCGCCGCCGCACCCGCGCCTCGAGGCGCTGGTCGAACGGGCCGCGTTGCGCGCCCGCGGCGCCCTGCCGGTGCTCGGCCTGGCGTACCCGTGCGACGTGCTGGCGCTGGAAGCGGCGCAGGCCATGCACGCGCACGGCCTGGCGCGGCCGCTGCTGATCGGCCCGCGCGAGGCGATCCTGCGTGCGGGCGGCGAGGCGGCGGTCGATTGCGGCGCCTTCGAGATGGTCGACACGCCCGACGACGGCGCCGAGGCCGGCCGGCGTGCCGCCGCGCTGGCGCAGGGCGGCACCGCGCGCCTGCTGATGAAGGGCTCGCTGCACACCGACGCGCTGATGTCGGCGGTGGTCGACAAGGCCGCCGGCCTGCGCGGCACGCGGCGCATCAGCCATGCCTTCGTGTTCGACCTGCCGCACTATCACAAGCTGCTGACCTTGGCCGATTGCGTGGTCAACATCGCGCCCGACCTGCGCACCAAGCGCGACATCCTGGGCAACGCCGTCGAGCTGCTGCAACGCATCGGCATCGCGCAGCCCAAGGTCGGCGTGGTGGCGGCGGTGGAAACCGTGAACCCCGACATCCCGGCCACGGTCGATGCGCAGGCGCTGGTGCAAGCCGGTGCCGCGGGCGAATGGCCGGGCGCCATCGTCGACGGGCCCTTCGGCTTCGACAACGCCTACAGCGCCGAGGCGGCGCACATCAAGCACATCGAGTCGATCGTCGCCGGCGACGCCGACCTGCTGCTGATGCCCGACCTGAACGCCGGCAACATGCTCTACAAGAGCTTCGTCTATGTCGGCGGCGGCGATTGCGCGGGGCTGGTGCTGGGCGCGAAGGTGCCCGTCATCATCACTTCGCGTGCGGATTCGCAGCTGGCACGGATTGCATCGGTGGCCTTGGGCGTGCTGGCGATGCCATGAAGGTGGCGCTGCTTGCCCTCACCCCGGCCCTCTCCCAGGGGGAGAGGGAGCAAGAGGCGAGCGCGCATGTGCCCCTCTCCGTCTTCTCACCCTCTCCCTCTGGGAGAGGGCCGGGGTGAGGGCAAGCGCCCGCACAACGCCCCATAGATAAAAAGCCCCCCAGGAGCCCCCGTGTTCAAAGCCCTGTCCAGCGCCCCCCTGCACGACCCGACCGCACCCCCATTGCCCGGCGCCAAGACCGAAGTCAAGACCACCACCTGCTACATGTGCGCCTGCCGCTGCGGCATTCGCGTGCACCTGCGCGAGGGCGAGAAGGGTCCCGAGGTGCGCTACATCGAGGGCAACCCGGAGCACCCGCTGAACAAGGGCATCCTGTGCGCCAAGGGTTCGTCGGGGATCATGAAGCAGTACTCGCCGGCGCGGCTGACGCAGCCGCTGCGGCGCAAGCCGGGCAGCGAGCGCGGGGCAGGGGAGTTCGAGCCGATCTCGTGGGAAGAGACCTTCGAGACGCTCACCAAGCGCCTGGCGCACCTGCGCTCGACCGACCCCAAGAAGTTCGCGCTGTTCACCGGGCGCGACCAGATGCAGGCACTCACCGGCCTGTTCGCGCGCCAGTTCGGCACGCCCAACTACGCGGCGCACGGCGGCTTCTGCTCGGTCAACATGGCCGCCGGGATGATCTACACCATCGGCGGCTCGTTCTGGGAATTCGGCGGGCCCGACCTGGAACGCTCCAAGCTGTTCTTCATGATCGGCACCGCGGAAGACCACCACAGCAATCCGCTGAAGGCGGCGCTCTCGAAGTTCAAGCGCGATGGCGGCCGCTTCATCGCCATCAACCCGATCCGCACCGGCTACGCCGCCATCGCCGATGAATGGGTGCCGATCCGCCCCGGCACCGACGGCGCGCTGTTCCTGGCCATCATCCGCGAGCTGATTTCGCTCGGCCTGTACGACCGCGAGTTCGTGGCGCGCTACACCAATGCCGGCCAGCTGGTGAACCAGCAGGAGGGCAGCGACGAGTTCGGGCTGATGATGCGCAACCCCGAGGGCGAGATCCACAACCCGCTGCGCCCGCACAACTTCTACTGGTGGGACCGCCACACCAACGCGCCGGTGGCCGACCACACCGAGGGCGCCGACCCGCGCCTGTTCGGCCGCTACACGATGCCCGACGGCACGCCGGTGGCGCCCGCCTTCCAGCTGCTGGAAGAGCGCGTGCGCGACTGCACGCCCGAATGGGCCGAGGGCATCACTGGCATTCCCGCCGCGACCATCCGCCGCCTCGCGCACGAGATGGGCATGACCGCGCGCGACCAGCGCATCGAACTGCCGATTGCCTGGACCGATTGGTGGGGCCGCAAGCACAACACCGTCACCGGCAATCCGGTCGCCTTTCACGCGATGCGCGGCCTGGCGGCGCACAGCAACGGTTTCCAGACGATTCGTTCGCTGGCCATCCTGATGTCGCTGCTGGGCACCATCGACCGACCCGGCGGTTTTCGCCACAAGGCGCCGTACCCGCGCGCGGTGCCGCCCAATGCGCGCCCACCGAAGGGGCCGCAATCGATCAAGCCGAACACGCCGCTGGACGCGCCGCCGCTGGGCTGGCCGGAAACGCCGGAAGATCTGTGCGTCGACGCTGCCGGCGAACCGGTGCGCATCGACAAAGCCTTTTCGTGGGAGTACCCGTTGTCGGCGCACGGGCTGATGCACAACGTCATCACCAACGCCTGGCGCGGTGATCCGTACCCGATCGACACGCTCCTGATATTCATGGCCAACATGGCCTGGAACTCCAGCATGAACACCTCCGAGGTGCGGCGCATGCTGGTCGACAAGAACGACGACGGGCACTACAAGATCCCCTTCATCGTGGTGTGCGACACCTTCCAGTCGGAGATGACGGCCTTTGCCGACATCATCCTGCCCGACACCACCTATTTGGAGCGGCACGACGTGATGTCGATGCTGGACCGCCCGATCAGCGAATACGACGGGCCCTGCGATTCGGTGCGCGTGCCGGTGCTGCCGCCGCTGGGCGAATGCAAGCCCTTCCAGGAGGTGCTGATCGAGCTGGCCGGGCGGCTCAAGCTGCCGGCCTTCACCACGCCCGAGGGCGGGCGCAAGTACAGCGGCTATCCCGACTTCATCGTGCGCTACGAAACCGCGCCGGGCTCGGGCATCGGCTTTCTCACCGGCTGGCGCGGCAAGGACGGCGAGAAGTCGCTGCGCGGCGAGCCCAACCCCAGGCAATGGGAGATGTATGCGGCGAACAACTGCGTGCACCACACCACCATGGCGCCGGAACACCAGTACATGCGCAACTGGAACCGCGGCTACATGGAATGGGCGCAGCAGATGGGCCTGCGGCGCGACAACGACCCGATCACGATCCACATCTACTCGGAGTTCGTGCAGCGCTTCCGCCTGGCCGCGCAGGGCAAGGGCGAAGGGCGCAAGCCGCCCGAGCGATTGCGCGAACGCGTCGCCACCCACTTCGACCCGCTGCCGATGTGGACGCCGCCGCTGGAAGTGCAGGCCAGCGACCGCGACGCCTATCCGCTCGCGGCGGTGACGCAGCGACCCATGGCGATGTACCACTCCTGGGACTCGCAGAACGCCTGGCTGCGCCAGATCCACGCGCACAACTACTTGCACGTCAACACCCGCACCGCGCTGGCGGCGGGCATTGGCGACGGCGACTGGATGTGGGTCGAATCGCAGTGGGGCAAGGTGCGCTGCATGTGCCGCCACAGCGAGGCGGTGGAGCCCGGCACGGTGTGGACCTGGAACGCGATCGGCAAGTCCAAGGGCGCCTGGGCGCTGTCCGACGACGCCAACGAATCGGAAAAGGGCTTCCTGCTCAACCACCTGATCAGCGAGGAACTGCCGGTGGGCGCCGATGGCACGCGCGTCTCCAACTCCGACCCCATCACCGGCCAGGCCGGCTGGTACGACGTGCGCGTGCGCATCCGCAAGGCCGATGCGCACGAGCCGCAGGAGAGCTATCCGCAATTCAACAGCGTGCCCAAGCTGCCGGGCATGAAGCAGCCGGCGCCGCGCTGGCGCGCCTGGTTCGCCGGCAAGCCAGAGCAAGGAAACAAGCCATGACCCAACTGGCCCTCGTGATCGACCTGAACGTGTGCGTGGGCTGCCACGCCTGCGTGACCAGCTGCAAGCAATGGAACACCTCCGGCAGCGCCGGCCCGCTGGTCGACGAAGACGCCTACGGCGCGAACCCGACCGGCACCTTCTTCAACCGCGTGCAGTCCTTCGAAGTGGGCGAGTTTCCCAACACGCAGATGGTGCACTTCCCCAAGAGCTGCCTGCACTGCGAAGACCCGCCCTGCGTGCCGGTGTGCCCCACCGGCGCCAGCTACAAGCGCAAGGAAGACGGCATCGTGCTGGTCGACTACGACAAGTGCATCGGCTGCAGCTACTGCGCCTGGGCCTGCCCCTACGGCGTGCGCGAACTCGACGAGAAGCGCCAGGTCATGACCAAGTGCACGCTGTGCGTCGACCGCATCCACGACAAGGCACTGCCCGAGGCCGAGCGCAAGCCGGCCTGCGTGATGGCCTGCCCGACCAACGCGCGCCTGTTCGGCGACGTGCACGACCCCGAGTCGGTGGTGTCGGTGGCGATCCGCGAACGCGGCGGCTACGCGCTGATGCCGGAAGCCGGCACGCAACCCGCCAACCACTACCTGCCGCGCCGCAAGCACGACACTGCGACGCAGCCAGAGCAGCTTTTCCGCGAGCAGAACCCGCTGCACACCGATGGCCGCGCGCCGGTGTATGACGGTGCGCCGTTGGGTGCGGATTGGGAACATTGAGGTGAAGCCGTTGCCGTTTCTCCCTCACCCCAACCCTCTCCCGCGGGCGGGAGAGGACGCCATCCAGTCCCCGCCTTCGCTCCCTCTCCCTCTGGGAGAGGGTCGGGGTGAGGGCATGCACACCGATTACAGACCCTGATATATGAATCCCCCCTGGTCCATGATCTTCTTCACCACGCTGGTCGGTGCCGCGCAAGGCCTGATGCTGGCGCTGGTCGGCATCGACGTGGCGGCCATCGTCGGTACCGTCCCGGCTCCGGCACCCGGCTTCTTCCTGGGCGGCGCCGCCGTGGTGCTGCTGCTCTGCGCCGCCGGCCTGGTGGCCGCCATGTTCCACCTCGGCCGGCCCATGCGTGCCTGGCGCGCCGTGCTGATGTGGCGCACCTCCTGGCTCTCGCGCGAGGTGATCGTGCTGCCGGTCTTCATGGCGGTGGTGGCCGGCTGGACGCTGGCGCATGCGCTGGGTGCGCCAACGCGCGCGCTGGGCATCCTGGCGGCCCTGCTGGCGATTGGCCTGTTCGTCTGCACCGGCATGATCTACGCCGCCGTGGCCGTGATCCGCGAATGGGCCAGCCCGCTCACGCCGCTCAACTTCGCGGCGCTCGGCCTCGCTTCAGGCTTCACGCTCGCTACCGCGGTGGCCGCCTTCGCGGCGCCGCAGCTGGTGGCGGTGCTGGCGGTGGCGGCGCTGATCGCCATCGCGGCCGGCGCCATCACCCGAGCCGCCAGCACCTGGCGCAACGCCACGCTGCGGCCCAAGACCACGCTGCAGACGGCCATCGGCGTGCGCCATCCGCGCATCGTGCAGGCCTCGCAAGGGTCCATGGGCGGCAGCTTCAACACGCGCGAGTTCTTCCACGGCGTGGCCGAATCCATGCTGCCGCGCCTGCGCTGGGTGGTCGCCTTCGCCGCCTTCGTGCTGCCCGCCGCGCTGCTGGCGCTGATGCTGTGGCAGCACCTTGGCCCGGCACCGGCGCTGTTGGCGGCGGTGGCCTTGCAGTACGCCGGCCTGCTGGTCGAGCGCTGGCTGTTCTTCGCCGAAGGCAAGCATCCGCAGAACCTGTACTACCAGCGGATCGGCTAGCGCGGCAGCGGCGGGCGCGCAATAACCTGACCGCCAACCGCGCTTTCGCGCCCGCCCGAAAATGGCGAGATGACTTCCCCCACCACCGCCCCCACTTCGCTTCGCATCGATTTCGTCTCCGACGTGTCCTGCCCCTGGTGCGCCGTCGGCCTGGCCTCGCTCGAGCAGGCGCTGGCGCGCGTAGCGCCGGAGATCGAGGTCGAACTGCACTTTCAGCCCTTCGAGTTGAACCCCGACATGGTGGCCGAGGGCGAGGATTCGATCGAGCACCTGCAGCGCAAGTACGGCATCGATGAAGAGCAGGTGCGCGCCAACGGCGAGAACCTGCGCCAGCGCGGCCTGGCGGTCGGCTTTCCGTTCGACCTGAGCAAGCGCAAGCGGATCTGGAACACCTTCGACGCACACCGCCTGCTGCACTGGGCCGAGCTGGAAGGCGAGAGCCAGCAGCGTGCGCTGAAGAAGGCGCTGCTCAACGCCTATTTCCTCGACGGCCTGAGCCCGGCCGACCACGAGCTGCTGGTGAAGCTGGCGGTCGAATCGGGGCTCGATGGCGAGCGTGCCAAGGCGATCCTGGCGAGCGACGAGTTCGCGCCGCAGGTGCGCGCGCGCGAGCGGCTCTACACCAACGCCGGCATTCACTCGGTGCCGGCCATCATCATCGACAACCAGCACCTGATCTCGGGCGGCCAGCCGCCGGAGATCTTCGAGCGCGCGCTGCGCCAGATCGCCGGCGCCGCGCCGAGCGCGGTCGCCAACGCCTGATCAGGCGGCGGCTGCCTTCTCGCGCAGCAGATCGACGTAGGCCACGTCGACCAGCTGCGACGGCGCGATCTGCAGCAGCTGCATGAGGCGCTGCGCCTCGCGCTCGCCGTCCTGCACCGATTGGTCATCCCGCAGCACCACTTCCAGTTCCAGGAAGCTGCCCAGGCCCTGCACCTCGTCGAGGTGGATGCGCGTCTGGCCGACGAGGTAGAGCAGGCGCTGCTTGATGACGCGCCCGCTGATGCCCCAGGCCAGCGCCAGCGATTCGCGCAGCACATCGGGCGTCTCGATGCGGGTGCGCAGGTAGAAGGATTGCTTGGGGCCGGCCTGGTCGCTGCGCTGGTAGTAGATGAGCTCGCCGTGCCCGTCGGCAAAGCAGCGCAGCTTCAGCCGGCCTTGCGGGCAGACGAAGAAGGTGTCGTCTTGCGCGATGGCGGTCGGGCCGTCGTCTGCAATGGCGGCGGCGCGCGATGCCACTGCCTCGATGCTGGGGATGCGGGCCTTGATCTCGATGTTGCGTGCCATGGCGTAGAGTTTCTCAAAACTGGAGACCACCATGGCCACGCTTGCTTCCCTCCTGGGCACCGAAGTGCCCCTCATCCAGGCGCCGATGGCCGGCGCACAAGGCAGCGCCATGGCGATTGCGGTGTGCAACGCCGGCGCGCTCGGTTCCTTGCCCGGCGCGATGCTGGCGCCCGAGCGCCTGCGCGAAGAGATCGAGGCGATCCGCGCGCAGACCGACAAGCCCTACAACCTCAACTTCTTCTGCCACCACCCGCCGCCGCCGCTGCCCGAGGCCGAAGCCAGCTGGCGCGCGGCGCTGGCGCCGTACTACAAGGAATTCGGCATCGACCCGGCCGGCATTGCCGCCGGCCCCGGCCGCAACCCGTACAGCGACGAGGTGGCCGACCTCATCGCGCCCTTCAAGCCGGCGGTGCTGAGCTTTCACTTCGGCCTGCCGAGCGAGGCGCAGGTGGCGCGCGCGCACGCCTGGGGCGCCAAGGTGATTGCCTCGGCCACCACCGTGGCCGAGGCGCGCTGGCTGGAGGCGCGCGGCGTCGATGCCGTGATTGCGCAGGGGCTGGAGGCCGGCGGGCACCGCGGCCATTTCCTGTCGGACGACCTGACGCGCCAGCTCGGCACCATGGCGCTGGTGCCGCAGATCGTGCAGGCCGTGAAGCTGCCGGTGATTGCCGCCGGCGGCATTGCCGATGCGGCCGGCGTGCGCGCCGCGCTGGCGCTGGGCGCGGCCGGCGTGCAGGTGGGCTCGGCCTACCTGGCGTGCCCCGAATCGACCATCAGCCAGATCCACCGCGATGCGCTGGCCGGCGAGGCCGCGCGCCACACCGCGCTGACGCGCCTGTTCACCGGCCGGCCGGCGCGCGGCATCGTGAACCGCGTGATGCGCGAACTCGGCCCGATGAGCGATGCGCCACCGGCTTTCCCGCTCGCCACCGGTGCCATCGCGCCGCTGCGCGCCAAGGCCGAAGCGCAGGGCAGCGGCGACTTCTCGCCGCTGTGGGCCGGGCAGAACGCGCACGCCAACCAGGCGATGCCGGCGGCGCAGCGCACGCGCGAACTGGCGGCCGGGTTCCGCTGAAGCGGTTCACCTGGCCGTTCACCTGGCCGTTCAGTGCGCGGCAGGGCGCGGCGCCGCGTCCGCCTTGTCGTGCTGGCCGAAGCGCTCGATCATCGTGGCGCTGGCCTGGTTCAGCCCGCGCACCTGCACGTGTGCCCCGTGGCGGCGGAACTTCAGCACCACCTTGTCCAGCGCCTCCACCGCGGTGATGTCCCAGAAGTGCGCCTGCGACACGTCGATGCTGACCTGCTGCGCGCCTTCGGCGAAATCGAAGCGTGAGATGAAGGCCTCGGACGAGGCAAAGAAGACCTGGCCGCTGACGGTGTAGGCGCGGCCCCGGCCGCCCTCGAGGGCATCGCTCTTCACATCCAGCAGGCGCCCGACCTTGTGCGCGAAGAAGAGGCCGCTGAGCAGCACGCCCACGCCGACGCCCTTGGCCAGGTCGTTGGTGGCCAGCACGATCGCCACGGTGGCGAGCATGACGATGCTGGAGCTCGGCGGGTTGCTGCGCAGCTTGCCGATCGAGGCCCAGTTGAAGGTGCCGATCGAGACCATCACCATCACCGCCACCAGCGCCGCCATCGGGATCCGGCTGACCCAGCGGCCGAGGAACACCACCAGGATCAACAGGAAGATGCCGGCCACCAGCGTCGACAGCCGGCCGCGCCCGCCGGAGCGCACGTTGATGACGGATTGCCCGATCATCGCGCAGCCGGCCATGCCGCCGAGCAGGCCGTTGATCACGTTGGCCACGCCCTGGCCGCGGCATTCGCGGTTCTTGTCGCTCGCGGTGTCGGTCATGTCGTCGACGATCTGCGCCGTCAGCAGCGATTCGAGCAGGCCCACCGCGGCGAGCGTGAGCGCGTAGGGAAAGATGATGCGCAGCGTCTCGAGGTTGAACGGCACGTCGGGCAGCAGGAACACCGGCAGGCTGTCGGGCAACTGACCCATGTCGCCGACCGTGGGCACGCCGATGTGCAGCGTCAGCGCCAGCACCGTCAGCACCACGATCGCCACCAGCGGCGAGGGCACCGCCTTCGTGACGTACGGGAACAGGTAGATGATCGCCAGCCCGCCGGCCACCATCGGGTAGACCGCCCACGGCACGCCGATGAGCTGCGGCAGTTGCGCCATGAAGATCAGGATCGCCAGCGCGTTGACGAAACCGGTGATCACCGAGCGCGAGACGAAGCGCATCAGCGTGCCCAGACGCAGCAGGCCGGCCACGATCTGCAGCACGCCGGTGAGCACGGTGGCGGCCAGCAGGTACTGCAGGCCGTGGTCTTTCACCAGCGAGGTCATCACCACCGCCATCGAGCCGGTGGCGGCCGAGATCATGGCCGGGCGCCCGCCCGAGAAGGCAATCACCACGGCGATGCAGAACGAGGCGTACAGGCCGACCTTGGGGTCGACGCCGGCCATGATGGAAAAGCCGATGGCTTCGGGGATGAGGGCGAGCGCCACCACGGTGCCGGCGAGCACGTCGCCGCGGATGTTGGAGAGCCAGTCGCGCTGGAGGGTGGAGAGGCGTGTCATGCGAAAAACGGGATGAGGCCGGGAGCCTGGGCGGCGCGCAATGCGGCGCAGGCAGGGAAGGGCGCCGACGCGGGGCGCCGGCAAGAACGGGGAAGGCGGGAGCGCGGCGCGGCGGGCGCAGCGCAGGGCGGCTAAGGCGGCGCGACGCAGCGGAAGTGGCCGCGCGGCAGCTTTCGGCCGGGCAGGCGCTCGGCACGGAAACGCGTGGGGTGCGTGTGCTGCATCGCAGCATTCTAGACGCGGCGCCGGCACGACACATTCGTAACGAAATGCGTATCATCGCCCGGCCCTTCAGCCGGCGCGCCGTCGCCGGGCTGCTTCGATTCACCCGAGAGCGCAGGAAAAGAAGTCCATGAACCGCATCTATCGTCTCGTCTTCAACCCGGTGCGGGGCGTGCCCCAGGCGGTTTCGGAAATCGCGCAAGGCGCAGGCGGCGGGGTGTCGGGTACCGCGCGCAGCGCCAAGCGGCGGCTCGCGCGGCGTGGCCGCCGCACGGCACTGGGAGCGGCCGGGCTGGCGCTGGCCGCCGCGCTGCCGGCGGGCGTGGTGCTGGCCCAGGTGCTGCCTGCGGGCGGGTTGATCAGCAGTGGGGTCGGCGATCTCGTCGAGACACCCGGTGTTCTCAACGCCAGCCAGTCCACGGAAGCCTTGGACGTGAACTGGCAGACCTTCAATGTGGGGGCAGCCAGCACCGTTTATTTCCACCAGCCGGACAGCCAGGCCACGGTGATCAATCGGGTCGTGAATGGCGCCGGCCCCAGCGTCATCGGTGGGGTTCTGAGGGCCGACGGAAGGGTCGTGCTCAGCAATTCCGACGGGATCAATGTGAGTTCGACCGCCTCGTTCAACACGAACGCCTTGCTGCTGACTTCGCTCGATATTGCCGCGCTGCCGGGAAACAATGGCGGGTATGTGCTGACAAGCACGCCGGATCGGACAGCGGTCGTGGCCAATTCCGGCGGCACGATCAACGCCGGTCCTGGCGGTTCGGTATCGCTCGTCGGTGCCGCCGTCCTGAACAACAATGCCATCGGCGCCAGCACGGGCGGGCGCATCGAACTGATCGCCGCCGCACAGGCAGGGGTGAGCCGCGACGCCAACGGCGCTATGACGACCACCATCGAGCGCGCGCTGGCGTCCGGCCAGCCCAGCGGGCCGGCCGTCAACAATGCCGGCATGCTGACGGCCGACGGCGGTACCGTCGTGCTGCAGGCGGCGGCCGTGCCGACGCTGTTCACCGATCTGGTCACCAACCAGGGCTCCATCTTCGCCAGTTCGCTCGAAGGCAGCGGCGGCAGCGTCACGCTCAGCGCGCAAGGCGGCAACGTCGTTGCGGGCGGCACGATCGATGTGACGGGGGCATCCGCCGGCGGCCACGTCGACCTGGTCTCCGATGCCAAGGTGTCGGTCACGGGCAGCATCCTGGCCGGCGGCGTCTCCGCGGGCGGCAGCATCGACATGCGTGGCGGTGCGATCGAACTGAACGCCGGCCACGCCGTCAACGCCGGCTCCGGCTCCATCAGCCTGGTCTCGGCCGGCGCCATCACGCAAGTCGTGAGCGGCAGCCCGGGCGAAGGCCTGGCCGCCGGCACGCTGACCGGCAGTTCGGGGGGCGCAACCCAATTGATAGGCAGCAATCGAATCGCCAGCCTCGGCGATTTTTCGGCCCAGGGCTTGCAACTGACCAACGCGCAGTCCCTGATGCTCAACGGCACGCTGGACGGCGGTGCCAGCCTGACATTGGACGTCGCCGGCGCGCTGACGCTCGGCGGCGACGTGACCGGCTTTTCCACGGCGCTCCAGGCCATGGGCGCCATCGTGCAGACCAGCGGCACCCTCACGGCCAGCACGCTCGCGCTGGATGTCGTTGGCGATGTGACGCTGAACAACCTCAACCAGATCGGCGCACTGGGCAACGCCGACGTCAGCGGTGCGCTCAGCCTGACCACCGGCCAGCCCCTGACCGTCAGCGGCAATGTTTCGGCCAGCAGGTTCGTGCTCAACGCCGCGGGCAACACGCTCGTGACGGGCTCGATCCAGACCAGTGACACCGGTGCCAACGGCGGCACGACGGTCCAAGGTGGCAACTTGCAGATCGGCAATGGCGGCACCCAGGGCGCGCTCGCCGGCAACGTCAAGCTCGACACGCAACTCATCTTCAACCGCCGCGACGCGCTGACTTACGCGGGAAGCTTCAGCGGCGCGGGTGCCTTGGTCCAGTTCGGCAGCGGCACGCTCACGCTCACGGGGGCCAGCGACTACAGCGGTGGCACCACGGTGACGGCCGGCACGCTGCGCGTGAACAACGGCAGCGGCAGCGCCACTGGCAGCGGCGCGGTGCAGGTCGATGCCGGCGCCACGCTGGCCGGCGGCGGCATCATCGCGGGTGCGGTGCACATTGCCGACGGCGCCACGCTATCGCCCGGCAACAGCCCCGGTACGCTCACCACCGGCGCGCTGCAATTGGACAACGGCGCCATCCTGAACTACGAACTCGGCCAGGCCGGCGCGCCCGGCGGCGCGCTGAACGACCTGGTCGACGTGAAGGGCAACCTGGTGCTGGGCGGCACGCTCAACGTCACGGAATCGGCCGGCGGCAACTTCGGGCCCGGGCTGTACCGCCTCATGACCTATTCCGGCGGGCTGACCGACCACGGCCTGTCGATCGGTGCGCTGCCGAGCCAGGCCGCGGCGGCCGACCAGTACCTGCAGACCTCGGTGGCCGGCCAGGTCAACCTGATCAACAGCAGCGGCGCCAGCCTCAACTTCTGGGACGGCAGCGACCCGGCCCGCTACAACGACGGGACGGCCGGCGGCGGCACCGGCACCTGGCGCCTGGGCGGCCCCCACGAAGGCTGGGCCGATGCCGACGGCACCCTCAACACGATCTGGAAGCAGAACGGCTTCGCCATGTTCGGCGGCCAGGCCGGCACCGTGACCGTGGACAACGGCGGCGGCAACATCGCCATCGGCGGCGCGCAGTTCTTCACCGACGGCTACGTGCTCGATGGCAACCCGCTCACGCTCGGCCTGGCGGACACGCTGATCAAGGTCGGCGACGGCACGGCCTCGGGCGCGCGCATGACGGCCACCATCGAATCCGTGCTGACCGGCACCGGCGGCCTGGTGAAGGACGACATGGGCACGCTGGTGCTGAAGGCGGCCAACGACTACAGCGGCGGCACGCGCGTCAGGGCGGGCGTGCTGCAAGGCAACACCGTCAGCCTGCAGGGCGACATCGTGAACGACGCCGTGGTCGACTTCGAGCAGGCGGTGGACGGCAGCTACGCGGGCACGATGAGCGGCAGCGGCAGCCTGCGCAAGCGCGGTGGCGGCGAGCTGTCGCTGACAGCCGTCAACAGCTACAGCGGCGGCACGCTGATCGACGCGGGCACGGTGAAGCCGACCGTGGCCGGTGCGCTGGGCAGCGGCCGCGTGGCCGTGGCCAGCGGCGCGGGCCTGGACATCGCGGGCATGCCGGCGGGCGGGCTGGCCATCGGCGCGCTGGAAGGCGCGGGCCGGGTGCTGCTGGGCGCGAATGCGCTGACCGTCGGCGGCCTGGGCGCCGACACCGAATTCAGCGGTGTCATCTCGGGCGCAGGCGGCTCGCTGGAAAAGGTCGGCATGGGAGCGCTGACGCTGTCGAGCGCCAACAGCTACACCGGCGGCACGGCCTTGCACCAGGGCCGCCTGAACCTGGGCGACGCCCAGGCGCTGGGCAGCGGCGCGCTGTCGATGGACGACGACACCACGCTGGGCTTCAGCGCCGACGGCCTGACGATCGCCAACGCGATCCAGCTCAGCGGCCGGCAAGACCCGGTGATCGACACCGGCGCGTTCAACGGCACGCTGAGCGGCGCGATCAGCGGCGCCGGCTTCATCACCAAGCAGGGCACGGGCACGCTGACGCTGTCGGGCGCCAACAGCTACACCGGTGCCACCGAAGTGGCGCAGGGCAGCTTGCGGGCCGGCGCGGCGAACACGCTGAGCGCGGCCTCGGCGCACAAGGTGGCGGCGGGGGCCACGCTGGACCTGGCGGGCTTCAGCCAGAGCGTGGCGTCGCTGGCCAACAGCGGCACCGTCTCGCTGGTGGGCAGCACGCCGGGCACCACGCTGACGGTGAACGGCCCTTACGTCGGCGACAACGGCGTGCTGAAGCTGGGCACCGTGCTCAACGGCGCAGGCCCCTCCGACCGCCTGGTGCTCAACGGCGCCAGCGCCGTGGCCAGCGGCACGACCCGCGTGCAGATCGTCAACCTGAACGGCCTGGGCGCCCTGACCAGCGGCGACGGCATCGAGGTGATCAGCGCGCAGAACGGCGCGAGCACCACCGCGCAGACCCGCAAGGACGCCTTCTCGCTGGCCGGCGGCCATGTCGATGCCGGCGCCTACGAATACCGCTTGCACGCCGCCGACGCCAACGGCGCGGGCGAGAACTGGTACCTGCGCTCCACCCTCGACGTGGTGCCGCCGGGCGATGCCGGGCCCGCGCCCGTCATCACCTACCGGCCCGAGGCCGCGCTCTACGCGGCGCTGCCGAGCCAGCTGCGCCAGGCCAACCTGGCGATGCTGGGCGACATGCACAAGCGCGTGGGCGACGACGACGTGACCGGCGCGGACAACGCCGGCAGCCAAGCCGGCCGCCGCGCCTGGGCGCGCGTGCTGTCCAGCGACATCGACATCGCGCAGGGCGGCGACGTCTCGCCCACCAGCGAGGGGCGCCTGAGCGGCTTCCAGGCCGGCACCGACCTGTTGGCCGCAGCGCGCTGGCGCGCCGGCGTCTACGTCGGCCAGCTCGACGGCGACGTGCGCGTGAACGGCTTCGCCAGCGGCCTCCGTGGCCTCGACGTGGGCCGCAACGACCTGCGCAGCCAGTACCTCGGCGTCTACGGCACCTACGCCAGCGACAGCGGGGCCTATGCCGATGCGGTGCTGCAGGCGGGCCGGCACCGCTACACGGTGGAGGCGAACGCGGCCTCGGTGCTCGGCGCGGAAGGCAAGGGCGACAGCGGGCTGGCCTCGATCGAGGTCGGCCAGGCCTTCGCGCTGGGCGGCAGCGGCTGGCGCATCGAGCCGCAGCTGCAGCTGGTTCACCAGTCGCTGGACCTGGACGCGGTCTCGATCGCCGGCGCCGGCGTGCAGCCGCAGGCCGACAGCGGCTGGCTCGCGCGTGCCGGCGTGCGCGTGAAGGGCGAATTGAGCACCGGCGCGGGCGCGCTGCAGCCCTACGGCCGCTTCAATGTCTACCGGGCCTCGAACGGCGTGGACGTGGCGCAGTTCGTGAGCGGCGCGGGGCGCACCGACATCGCCGCGCCCATCGGCGGCACCAGCACCGAACTGGCCGGCGGCTTCACGCTCGCCCTGAATGCGGCGAGCAGACTGTACGGCGAAATCGGCAGGCTCTGGTCGGCCGGCGGCGACGCCAGGGTCAAGAGCGGCATCAACGGTTCCGTGGGGGTGCGTGTGACCTGGTGAGCGCGGCGGCGCCGGGCGGCGGGGCGAACGGCGGCTGCGTTCGCACCTTCAGCGCGACTTGTTATGGTGGCGGCTGGGCGATGCAAGAAACCCTTGCTGTCATAGTGCGTTACGCGCCTTGAGGTGTGCACGCGTTCAATGGCACAGTGCTCGCCATCCCGTCGAAAAAGGAATCACCTACATGCCCACCCGTGACCCCAGCGATCTCCGGCCCGCCCGATCGTCTTCCCTCTGGATCATCGTGCTCGTGGTGTTGCTGCTGCTGGGCGCCGGTGCCTGGTGGTGGTGGCGCGGCACGCAGCAGACGGCAGCGCCGCCCGCCGTGACCGACGCCGGCCCGCCGGTGCCCGACATGCCGCCGCCCCCGCCGGCCGCCGCGCCCGAGCCGCCGCAGGCCACCGGACCGAAGAACCCGGTCGAAACCCCGCCCGACGCCATGCAGCCCGGCCAGGCCAATGCCGACCAGGAAGTGAGCAAGGCGCTGGGCGGCCTGCTGGGCAACCGCACCCTTCAGTCCTTCATGCAGCTGGACGGCTTCGCGCACCGGCTGGTGGCCACCGTCGACAACCTGCCGCGCGAAGAGGCGCCGGCCAAGCTGTGGCCGGTCAACCCGACGCCAGACCGCTTCAGCGTGCAGGGCGACGGGCCGACGCAAGCCATTTCGTCGGCCAACGCCGAGCGCTACACGCCGCTGATCAACGTGATCGAGGCGGTCGATGCGGGCAGCGCGGTGTCGATCTACAAGAAGCTCTATCCGCTGTTCCAGAAGGCCTACGAAGAGCTGGGCTTTCCCAACCGCTACTTCAACGACCGCCTGATCGAGGTGATCGACCACCTGCTGGCCGCGCCGGAGCCCTCGGCCCCGGTGGCCGTGAACCTCACCGAGGTCAAGGGCTCGGTGCCGTCCACCGCGCCGTGGACGCGCTACGAATTCGCCGACCCGGCGCTGCAGTCGCTCTCGGCCGGCCAGAAGATCATGGTGCGCATCGGCATCCCGAACGAACGGCGCCTGAAGGCCAAGCTGATCGAATTGCGCCAGAAGCTGATGAGCGCCGGCCCGAAGAACTGAGCGGTTGCGGCCCGGCGGATTTTTTTTCGCCCGCTGTCGAAATGGCGCGGGCGCGTTCGACATTGCAGCGTCGGCTCATACGGCTTTGCCTTCAAGCGCATGGCCGCTTTGGGTCGCCTTCTTCTGCAGCCTGTGGCGTTGGTCGGGGCTTGCGCTTTCGCGGTGTTGTTTTCACTGCGTGGGCTGTGGGCCGGGATGTCGCCCCGGCGGGCGAGTCACTTTCTTTGCTTCGCCAAAGAAAGTAACCAAAGAAAGGCGACCCCGCTGTCTGTGTCCCTGCGCTTCGCTTCGGGCAACCTGCGGTGCTCGCG
>Ga0160459_100128_pt1 | contig 55594 bp, 53 predicted proteins | sample HID1973K_E6MG_FD_108208 | JGI IMG/M metagenome (GOLD analysis project Ga0160459, IMG submission 108208) | Enriched mosquito-associated microbial communities from UW Madison campus, WI, USA - HID1973K_E6 MG | ecosystem: Host-associated > Arthropoda: Insects > Digestive system > Unclassified ...
CGCAGAACTCGTATGCGTTTCAGGCGGTGGCGAGCGTGATGAGCGTGATGCGTTCGGTGAGCGTGCCGCTCGGCATCAGCACGCCGGAGCAGCCGAATCTGTCATCGACAATATGGCGGTCCGTGTCGGATCAGCAGAACCTGATCTACTACTTCGATTCGGCAACGCGGCCCGATACGTTCTGGGTGTCGCTGAAGAAGCTCAACCTCAATCCCGGCGCGCCGGTCATGAAGCTCACGATCGATGCGGGACAGGTCTTTTCGGGGGAGACCGCGGGCAGCTTCGTCGCGACACAGCCGTTCGCGTTCATGCCGGCGAAGGCGCCCTGAACGCAAAACGGGGCATCGATTTCGCCCGCGCAGGTAAAATAGCGTCCTTTTGCCCCCGGTGATCCTGTGCAAGGCATGAAGCGCACGGCATTCAGCGGCCCGGCGCTCGTTCGGCTGCTGGCACATTTTGCCGATCTCGATGTTCACGAACCCGCGGAATCGCTCTCGGACCGTCTGAGCCAATGGCTCGGCTGGACCGATGCGATCGCGCTGTCGACCGCGCTCGCGACCGATCCGCCCGCCGCGTTCACCACGCATGGCTCGCGATCCGTTCCGCGCGACATCGACGAGGACTGCGCGCGCGTGCGGACGTCGCTCGCCGGCGCGCTCGCGCGCGAGGAAGCGGCCGCGCGCCGCAGGCATCGGACCCCGGTTCAGGCGTCGCAGGAAGACTTGCCGGTCGACTATGCGGACGTTCGTCAGCGCTATCTGTCGTTACAGCAGGCGATGGACACCGACATTGCCGCGCTGCGCACGCGCCTGAGGTCGAAGCTCGCGGCCAGATCGCCGGAGATGGCGCGCCTCGCCGTCGTCGATGCCGTCATGGAACAGGCATTGAGCGCGCGCGAGCGCAGCCTGCTCGCCAACGTGCCCGCATTGCTCGGCAAGCATTTCGAGCGCCTGAAGCGCGCCCATGCCGCGGATGAAACGTCCGCGCCGGGCGCATGGCTCGATCTGTTTCGCAAGGATCTGCAAAGCGTATTGCTCGCCGAACTGGATGTTCGTTTTCAACCGATCGAAGGCTTGCTCGCGGCTCTTCGCATCCGCTAACTGGCTCGCTATGCCCCGAAATCTCTTGAACATTGCTGTCTTTTCGATCGGCCTCGCCGCGGTGTGCGGAATCGGGATCGCGTATATCGTCTCGAATCCGCTCGCGTTCGCCGTGACCGTCGTGATCGCCGGTTGCTATCTCGCGGGCGCGGCCGAGTTGCGGCGCTATCAGCAGATCACCGCTTCGCTCGAACAGGCGGTCACGCAACTCGTGAGCGCGCCGCGCAGCTTCGCGGTGTGGCTCGACACGCTGCATCCGAGCCTGCGCAACGCCGTGCGACTGCGCGTGGAAGGCGAGCGCGCGGCATTGCCCGGTCCCGTGCTCGCGCCGTATCTCGTCGGCTTGCTGGTGTTGCTCGGCATGCTCGGCACGCTGCTCGGCATGGTCGCGACCTTGCGCGGCACAGGTACGGCCTTGCAAAGCGCCTCCGATCTCACGGCGATTCGCGCGTCGCTCGCCGCGCCGGTGACGGGCCTCGGCTTCGCGTTCGGCACGTCGATCGCGGGTGTCGCGACCTCCGCGATGCTCGGCCTGCTTTCGGCGCTGTGCCGCCGCGAGCGTCTGCACGTCACGCAGACGCTCGACACGAAGATCGCGACGACCCTGCGCGTGTTCACGCAAGCGCATCAACGCGACGAGACGTTCAGGCTGATGCAGCTTCAGACCGAGATGATGCCGAAGCTCGTCGATCGACTGCAGTCGATGACGCTCGCGATCGAGCAGCAGAGCGCAGCCGCGAGCGAGCGTCAGATCGCGAGTCAGGATGTGTTTCATGCGAAGGCGGAGACGTCGTATCGGCGGCTGGCGACGTCGGTGGAGCTTTCATTGAAGCAGAGCGTCGCCGATAGCGCGCGCGCCGCGACCGCCGCGCTGCAACCCGTCATGCAGGCGACGATGGACGGCATCGCGCGCGAAGTCACCGCGTTGCATGGGAATGTCGAGCAGGCCGTCGCGCGTCAACTGGAAGGCTTGTCGAGCGGTTTCGAGGCATCGTCGGCGAAGGTCGCGGAGATCTGGCATCAGTCGCTTTCGCAGCACGCGCAATCGAATGCGGCGTTCGTCGGTGAAATGGGCGTTTCGCTGGATCGCCTCGCGCTTGCTTTCGACCAGCGCGCGACCACGCTTGTCGATGGCGTGTCCGCGCAAATGGATCGTGTGTCGGGCGGACTGGAATCGTCGGTGGCCAAGCACGCGCAATCGAGCGATGCACTCGTCGCGCGCATGGATGCGTCGATGGAGCGCTTCGCGCAGACCTTCGATGCGCGTTCATCCGGTCTGATCGACGATGTATCCACGCGGCTGGAGACAGTGACGAGCAATCTGTCGCAGACATGGAACGATGCGCTCGCGCAGCACGCGCGCGCCAGCGAGCAGACCGCCACGCAGAATCAGAGCGCGTTGACGAACGCGACGGCGAGCTTCGAACGGCACGCGGCGTCGCTCGTGCAATCGGTCGATCGATCGCACGCGGACTTGCGCGCCGAACTCGCCGAAAGCGGCGAAGCGCGGCTCGCCGCATGGAGCGGCACGCTCGATACGATGGCCGCTGCGTTGCGCGAGCAATGGCAGGACACGAGCGCAGTCGCCGCGAACCGGCAGAAGGAAATCTGCGACGCGCTCGCGCTCACCGCGCGCGACATGTCCGCGCAATCGCAGGCGCATGCGGGCGCGACCATTGCGGAAATCGAGCGTCTCGTGCAGGCTGCGTCGGAAGCGCCGAAGGCCGCCGCCGAGGTCGTCGCTGAGATGCGTCAAAAGCTCTCCGATTCGATGGTCCGCGATACCGCGATGCTCGACGAGCGCAGCCGTCTGCTCGCCACCGTCGAAACGCTGCTCGATGCCGTGAATCACGCATCGAACGAGCAACGCGCCGCGATCGATGCATTGGTCGAGACATCGGCAAGCCTGCTCGAACGCGTCGGCACGCAGTTCACCGGCACGGTCGAAGCCGAAGCCGGCAAGCTCGGCGCGATGGCCGCGCAGGTGACGACGAGCGCCGTCGAAATGGCGAGTCTCGCCGATGCGTTCGGCGCGGCGGTTCAATCGTTCGGTGAATCGAACAGCACGCTCGTTACGCATCTCGAACGCATCGAAGGCGCGCTCGGCAAGTCGCTCGCGCGAAGTGACGAACAGCTCGCGTATTACGTCGCGCAGGCGAAGGAAGTGATCGACCTGAGCATGTTGTCGCAGAAGCAGATCGTCGAGGACTTGCAGCATATCGCGGGGCAACGCGTGGCCGGAGCGCGCGCGGCATGAACGAGGAAATCGACGGCGGCGCGGAAAACGCCGCGCCGATCTGGGCCGCGTTCGCCGATCTCATGTCGGTGCTGCTCGGTGCGTTCGTGCTGATACTCGTCGGCGTGATCGGCGTGCAGTTGCAGCTCGAGAACAAGCTCGATGAAGAAGTGAGGCATCGGCAGGAAGAAACGCAGCGGCGCAAGATGCTGGAGCAGGCGCTTGCGGGGCCGCTCGCTTCGGGACGCGTGACGCTCGTGAACGGACGGATCGGCATCAGCGGCAATGTGCTGTTCGCGCTCAACTCGGATCAGTTGCAGCCGCAGGGCCGCGACGTGCTCAAGAGCCTGGCCGGGCCGCTTTCCACGTATCTGCGCGCGCATGAGGAAATCCTCATGGTGAGCGGTTTCGCCGACGATCAGCAGGTGCACGAAGGCAACCGTCGTTTCGCGGATAACTGGGAGCTTTCGGCCAAGCGTGCGTTGACGGTGATGCGCGCGCTGATCGATGCGGGCGTGCCATCGGAGTCGGTGTTCGCGGCGGCGTTCGGTTCGCAGCAGCCTGTCAGTTCCAACGCCGATGAAGAAGGGCGCGCGAAGAACCGGCGCGTGGAAATTTCTGCTGTGCCGCGGCCATCGAATGGCGCGGTGAAGACGCGTGAATAACGCGGCTTCGGCACGAGCGATGATCGACGCCTGGCGCGCGAGCGGCGACGATCGCGCGAATCCCGTGCGCTTTCATCTCATCGATGCGCTGGAGCGGCGTGCGTGTGCCTATGACGGCGAGGCGCGCCGAATGCTCGATGAGCGGCTCGCGCAGTTGCTGGATGCGTATCGGCGCGATGTCGAGCGTTTCGCAGCGACGCGCGCGGAAGACAAGGATGCGGAAAAGCCCGGACCGCTTGCGATGCTCGTCGATGACTTCGCGAATGCATCGTCGATATCGCACGCGGAATTGCTCGATTACTTTCGCGCGGTGTGGTCGAAGGTCAGCGCGGAGAAGCAGTTGCGAGATTCGTTCGCGCAAGTGCCGAGGAATGCGGGACCGCTCAATTCGAGCAGTCTCGTGCATCGGTCACTGTCGTTCATGCGCGAGACATCGCCCGAGTATCTCCAGCATTTTCTCGCGTATATCGATGCGCTTTCGTGGATGGAAGCGATGAGCGGTCCGGTCGCGAACGTTGCGAAGGAAGCGGCGGGTGTGAAGAAGGGCGGGCGCAGGAAGAAGGGATGAGGCGCCGCGCGATTGATCGAATCGCGCGGCGCGCTGGCATTACGCAATCCAGCCCTTGATCGTATCCGCCATCACATTGGTGGAAATGCCGTAACGATCATGCAACGTAGGCAACGCGCCAGCATCGAGGAACGCGTCAGGCAGCGCGATCTGACGATACGTAGGCGTCACGCCCGCAGTCAGCAGCGCGGTCGCCACCGCCTCGCCCAGTCCGCCGATCACCGTATGGTTTTCAGCCACCACCACGAGCCGCCCCGAACGCTTCGCCTCGCGGATGATCGTCTCGGTATCGAGCGGCTTGATGGTCGGCACGTGCAGCACCGCTACATCCACGCTATCGGCCTGCAGTGCCTTGGCGGTTTCGAGCGCGCGCATGGTCATGATGCCCGACGAGATGATGAGCACGTCGCGGCCATCGCGCACGAGCTTTGCACGGCCGAGTTCGAACGAATAGTCGTATTCGTCGAGGACGGCGGGCACGTTGCCGCGTAACAGTCGCGCATAGACCGGACCCTTGTGCGCGGCGATCGCGGGCACCATCTGCTCGATATCGAGCGCGTCGCACGGATCGATCACGGTCATGTTCGGCATTGCACGCATCAGCGCGAGATCTTCCGCTGCCTGATGGCTCGGGCCATATCCAGTCGTCAAACCCGGCAGCGCGGCGACGATCTTCACATCGAGATTGTCTTCCGCGATCGTCTGATGGATGAAGTCATACGCACGGCGCGTCGCGAACACCGCGTAAGTGGTGACGAAAGGCTGCGCACCTTCATGCGCGAAACCCGAGGCCGCGCCCATCAACAATTGCTCGGCCATGCCCATCTGGTAATAACGCTCGGGAAATTCTTTCGCAAGGATATGCAGATCGGTGTATTTGCCGAGATCTGCTGTCATGCCGATGACGTTCGCCTTCGCTCGCGCCAGTTCCACGAGCGCGTGGCCGAACGGCGCGGAGCGCGTGATCTGTCCTTCGCTTGCAATCGACGCGATCATCGCGGATGTTTTCAGACGGGTGCTCATGCTTGTCTCCCTGCTTCGAGTGCCTGGAGCGCCAGTTGCCATTCATGGGCATCGACGCGGATGAAATGGTTTTTCTCGCGCTGTTCGAGGAAGGGCACGCCACAGCCCATCTTCGTATCGCACACGATGATGCGCGGCTTCGCCTCCTTCAGCGTGCGCGCGTTGTCGAAGGCCGCCTTCACGGCGTCGATATCATTGCCGTCCACGCGCTGCACATACCAGCCGAAGGCCTCGAGCTTGTCGACGAGCGGCTCGAACGCCATGATCTGCGTCGACGGGCCATCGGCCTGCTGGTTGTTCACATCGACCATCGCGATGAGGTTGTCGAGCTTCCAGTGCGCCGCCGACATCAAGCCTTCCCAGACCGAACCTTCGTCGAGTTCGCCATCGGAAAAGAGCGTGTAGACGAACGACTTCGAACCCTTGCGCTTCAGACCGAGACCACGGCCCACCGCGATCGTCAGGCCTTGCCCGAGTGAGCCGCCGGACATCTCCATGCCGGGCGTGTAGCTGGCCATGCCGGACATCGGCAGGCGGCTGTCGTCGCTGCCGTAGGTTTCGAGTTCCTCTTGCGGCAGGATGCCCGCTTCGAACAGCGCGGCGTAGAGCGCGATCGCATAGTGACCGTTGGACAGCAGGAAGCGGTCGCGGCCTTCCCATTCGGGGTCTTCGGGCCGATAGTTCATTGCGCCGAAGTACGCGACGGCCAGTACATCGGCGATATCGAGCGCCTGACCGATATATCCCTGGCCTTGCACTTCGCCCATCAGCAGGGCATTGCGGCGGATACGATAGGCACGCTCGGCGAGCGTTACCTCTTCGATGACGGGAGTGCTCATGTGTTGTCTCCTTGATTGAATGTGAAATCAGCGATTGACGGTCTTGGCGGGCACGAAGAACACGAGCACCGCGCCGATGACGACCGCCACCGAGATGAAGATCAGGCCCGCGGTCGATTTGCCCGTGAAGTCATTGAGCCAGCCGACGATCGCCGGCGAGAAGAAGCCCGCGAGATTGGCGAAGCAGTTCACCGCCGCGATGCCCGCCGCCGCCGACATGCCGCCGAGTACCGCCGTGGGCAGCGACCAGAATTGCGACGACGACGCGAGAATCCCTGCCGCCGCGATGCTCACGCAGACGATCGACGCGCCCACGCTGCCGAGCATCGGCAAGGTGGCGAAACCGGCTGCGGACACGAGCATCGGAATGGCGAGATGCAGGCGGCGTTCGCGGCGCTTGTCGGCGCTCGCACCGATCAGCGGCAGCGCAACGATGGCGCAGAGATACGGAATCGCGGTGAGAATGCCGACCCACAGCGGGTCCGCGACACCGGTCCTGCGGATGATGGTGGGCAGCCAGAACGTCAGGCCATACTGACCGAGGACGACGCAGAAGTAGATCGCGGCCATGAGCCACAGACGACGATCGCCGATGAACGCGCGGATCGACACATGCTTCACGGTGTTCGCGTTGTCCTTCTCGACATTGCGCTTGAGCAAGGCCTTCTCTTCATCCGTGAGCCACTTCGCGCCGGCGATGCCGTTGTCGAGATAGAACAGGATCGCGACGCCGAGGAACAGCGACGGCAAGGCTTCGAGCATGAACAGCCACTTCCATCCGGCGAGCCCTTGCACGCCCTGGAACGCATGCAGGATGTAACCGGACAGCGGCCCGCCGACGATGCCCGCGAGCGGAATCGCCATGAAGAAGAGCGAGAGTGCTTTCGCGCGCCGCGCGGCGGGGAACCAGTACGTGAGATAGAGAATCACGCCGGGCGCGAAGCCCGCTTCCGCGACGCCGAGCAGAAAGCGCAGCACGTAGAACATCGTCGGCGACTTCACGAACACGAAACACGCGGAGATCACCGCCCACGTCAGCATGATGCGCGCGAGCCAGTTGCGCGCGCCCACTTTATGCAGGATCACGTTACTGGGCACTTCGAACAGGAAGTAGCCGAGAAAGAAGATGCCCGCGCCGATGCCGTAGATGGTTTCGCTGAAACGCAGATCGTTGAGCATCTGCAGCTTGGCGAAGCCGACGTTGACACGGTCGAGATACGCGCCGAGATAGCACAGCATCAGAAAGGGAATGAGGCGGCGTCCGACCTTGGCGTAGGTCTTTGCCTCGAAGCTGGTTGCGTCATGGGACGACGCGAACTCAGCCGTTGCCGTCGATGCGGCCAGTTTGGATTTCATAGATGTCTCCAGCCATGTGTGGCGCCCCGGTTTTCCAGGTGCGCTGTTGCGTGCGATCAATGAATCAACATGCCGCCATTTACATCGAGCGTTACGCCGGTGAGATACGAAGAGAGACCGCTCGCAAGAAACAGGCAAGCGTTGGCGATATCCGCGGCATCGCCGAGACGTCCCAGCGGAATGCCCTTGATGACGTCCGCGCGCATCTCCGGCGTGAGCTTGTCGCCGGTGATATCGGTCTGGATCAGGCCCGGCGTGATCGAATTGACGCGGATGCCGTCGCCGCCGAACTCGCGCGCCATCGCCTTGCCGAGTCCGAGCACGCCGGCCTTCGCCGCGCTGTAATGCGGGCCGCCGAAGATGCCGCCGCCACGTTGCGCCGACACCGACGACATACAGACGATGCTCCCGCTCTTTTGTTTTTTCATCTGCGGGATGACGGCTTGCGACATGTACAACGTGCCGCGCAGATTCACATCGATGACGGCATCGAAATTGGCCGCGCCGATTTCCAGCGTCTTGATGGGCTGCGTGATGCCCGCGTTGTTGATGAGCACGTCGATGCGCCCGTACTTTTCGATGGCCGCGCTGGCGGCGGCGACGCACGCGGCCTTGTCGGTGACGTCGCAGGCGAGGCCGAGATGGCCTTCACCGAGATCGTTCGCGGCGGCTTGTGCGTCCGCTTGCTTCAGGTCCAGCACGACGATGTGCGCGCCCTGCGCCGCGAGCGCCCTGGCCGTCGCCTTGCCGATACCGCGCGCCGAAGCCGCGCCCGTAACGATCACTACCTGATTCTCGAGCAACATCGTTGTCTCCGTTGGTTGTCTGGTGTAGACGCAGTGTCTTCGTTCTTCACCTGACGATCAACGCAGTTCAGCTCAACTATTGCTGAGAAATTTTCAGGTATGGGAGCGCGGCTCGATTTGCTGATCCATCCACGCGAGAAACTTGGCGACGCGCGGCAATCCGGCATTCTGGCTCGGGTAAACCAGATGATGTGCGCCGACTTCGACTGCGTATTCCCTGCCGAAAACGGGCACGAGCGAACCGCGGTCCAGATGCACGGACGCGAGCATCGTGCTTTCGAGCGCGATGCCGTGACCGAGCGCCGCCGCTTCGAGCGACATGTACGAGCGATCGAACGAGAAATCGAACGCCTTGCGTTTCGCCGCGACGCCGAACTTGCCGAACCATTGCCGCCATTGCACGAGAGGCGATTCGGAAAATATCAGCCGGCGTTCCAGCAGATCGTCGGGCGAGGAAACGGGAAAGCGCTCCAGATACGCGCGTGAGGCAAGCGGTGCGATGGTTTCGTGGCGCAAGGTTTTGATTTCGACATCGGTCCAGTGCGCGTAGCCGTGCCGCACGTCGATATCGTAATAGCCCGAGGTGAAGGACACGTCTTCATACGAGCACGCGAGATTCATTTGAATGTCGCCGTTCGCTTCCTGGAATGCGGCGAGGCGCGGCAAGAGCCACATGAGTCCGAAGCTCGGGCTCGAATGAATCCGCAAAATCTCGACGGATGTCTCGCTCGATGCGCGCTCGGTCGCCCGATTGAGTTCGGCGAGCGCGCCGGTGACGTCGGAGAGATATTGCGTGCCGGTCGGCGTGAGCACGAGGCCGCGCCCGAGCCGTGTGAACAACGGACGCCCGACGATGCTCTCCAGATTCGCCAGTTGATGACTGACCGCGGAGGGCGTGAGGCCGAGTTCGTCGGCGGCGCGGTTCACGCTCTTGGTCCGCGCGACGCTTTCGAACGCGATGATGGATTTCAGCGGAGGAAGGCGCATGGGTTGTTACTTCCGCTCTTTCGGCACACGCCCCATCAAGAAGAACTCATCGTTGGGCCGCATCGAGATCACGTTCGCCATGCGGTTCGACAAGCCAAAGAACGCCGTGATCGCCGCGATATCCCACGCGTCTTCATCGCTGAAACCGTGCGCGTGGAGCGCGGCGAAGTCCGTCTCGTCCACCGTGCCCGACGCGCGGCACACCTTCAGCGCGAAATCGAGCATGGCCTTTTGACGGGGCGTGATATCCGCCTTGCGATGATTGACCGCCACCTGATCCGCAACCAGCGGGTTCTTCTCGTAGATCCGCAGGATCGCGCCATGCGCGACGACGCAATAGAGGCAATCGTTCACCGCGCTCGTCGCGACGACGATCATCTCGCGTTCGCCCTTGCTGAGGCCACCGTCCTTGAGCATCAGCGCATCGTGATAGGCGAAGAACGCGCGGAACTCATCGGGCCGATGCGCAAGCGTGAGAAACACGTTCGGCACGAAGCCGGCCTTCTCCTGCACTTCGAGAATGCGCGCGCGGATATCGTCGGGCCGGTCTTGCGGGTCGGGAACGGGATAGCGGCTGATCGGCTTTTGCGTCATGACGTCCTCGAAGGCGTTGATCGAACGGCCATTGTAGAGCGAGCCGCTTCAGCGCGTGATCGTCAAGGATGACAAAAGCTTCAGCAGACTGTCCACGTTGACCGGCTTGACGAAGTGATAATCGAAGCCCGCCGACTGCGCGCGCAGCCGGTCTTCGGCCTGACCGTAACCCGTGATCGCGATCAGCAGCGGGGTCGTGTCACCCTTGCGGCGCAGGCGGCGCGCGAGTTCGTAGCCGTCGATATCGGGCAGGCCGATATCGAGCAGCGCCACATCGGGTTGCAAGAGCGGCGCGGCCTCCAGCGCTTCCGCCGACGAATACGCGACGCGCGCGGCATGTCCCTCCGACTCGCACAGCATCGCGAGTGAATCGGCGGCGTCGCGGTTATCGTCGACGACGAGAATGCGCAACGCCGCGCGCGCTTCGCGCAGACTCGTCTCCGAGAGCGCGAGCGCCGAATGCCGCTCGTGATGATGCAGGCGCGGCAGCCGCACGGTGACGGTCGTGCCGAGACCCGGCCCGGGACTTTGCACGGTGATCGTGCCTTTATGCATCTCGACGAGCTTCTTCACAAGCGACAGCCCGATGCCCAGCCCGCCGTTGGAACGGTCGAGCGTGCGCTCGCCTTGCGCGAAGAGTTCGAACACTTTCGGCAGCAGGTCCGGCGAGATGCCCGTGCCCGTATCGGCGATGACGATCGCTACCCATTCGTCATCCGCCTGCACGCTCACGGTGATGCGGCCTTGCTCGGGCGTGTACTTGCTCGCATTGTTCAGCACGTTCACTAGAATCTGCGAGAGCCGCGTCGGGTCGCCGCAGACCCAGGTGGTCGCGTCGGAGACATCGACCTGAATATTCTGCGCGCGCGACTCGACCATGCCCGCGATCGCTTCCACCGCGTGATACACCGCGGTGCCGACGAGAATCGGTTCGAGCTGCAACGCGATGCGTCCCTGCGTGATGCGCGACACTTCGAGCAGGTCGTCGACGATGCGCGTCATGTGCTCCACCTGCCTGCGCATCAGATCGATGAGTTCATTGAGCCGCGCGTCGCCATCGCGGTCCTTTTGCAACAGCGCGATGGCCGTGCGCAAGGGCGCGAGCGGATTGCGCAACTCATGCGCGAGCATCGCGAGGAATTCATCCTTTCGGCGTCCCGCTTCACGCAGCATGAGTTCCATGTGCTTGCGCTCGGTGATGTCGATCACACTGCCGATGATGCGCAGCGGCTCGCCATCCTTGCTGCGCTGGAGCAGGGCGCTGCCCTGCATCCATTGCTCGCCGTGCGGATTGCGCACGCGGAATTCGAAGTGCCCTTCGGGGTTATCGCCCTGCGCGAGGCTGCGTATGTAACGGTCGAGCGTCGCGCTGTCATCGGGATGCACGCGTGCGAGCGCCGCTTCATAACCGAGTGTTTCGGTAACCTGACGTTCTCCGCCGGTTTCGAGCACCAGCGTCCAGGTTGCCAGTTCCAGCGATGCGATGCGGATGTTCGCGGCCTGCATCGCCACGGTCAGGCGCAGGCTGCGTGCTTCGATCGCGGCCTGCGCCTCGTAGCGCGGCGTGACGTCGGTCGTCGTGCCGAACCATTCCTGCAGATTGCCCTTGTCGTCGTAGAGCGGCGCGGCATGCGCCTGCACCATGCGATACACGCCGTCGCGCCGGTACATGCGAAAGGTGAGCGTGCGCGCCGTGCCTTCGCGCAACGCTTCGAGCCATGCCTGATGGGTGCGCTCGCGGTCATCGGGATGGATATAGTCGAGCCATCCCCAGCCGGACAATATCTCGGGCGACGTGCCCGTGAACTGCTCCCATTCGCCGCCCGAAGGACGAATCTCGCCGTTCGCATCGGCGGACCAGACGAGCGCGCCGGTCGTCTCGACGAGTGCGCGATAGCGTCGTTCCGACAGGCTCAGGCGCTCTTCATCGGCGCGCTGCGTGCTGATGTCGAAGCTCACGCCATAGACGCGCGTGAGCACGCCCTGACGATCGAACTCGGGATGTCCGCGCATGCGCAGCCAGCGTCGGTTTCCCTGTTCGCCTTCGAGCACGAAGTCGAATTCGAACGGGCCGCCGTCGCGCAATGCTTCGGTGAGCTTGCGCTGAAACGGCTCGCGATGCTCCGGCGCGACACGGTCCCACACTTCCGAAAGCAAGACCGCTTCGGTGCCGGGGGGAAAGGAATAGAGCGCGGCGAGCTGCGCCGTCATCCGCACGACGCGCGTCTTCATGTCCCATTCCCACGCGCCCATGCGCGCGCCCGCGAACGCGGCCTGCAGGCGCCGCTCGCTCGCCTCGTACATCGCCCATGCGTGGCGACACTCGTGGATGTCGATCGCGACGCCGACCGTATCGGAGATCAGGCCTTCCTCGTCGCGGCGGGCCTGCAGATGCAGCGTATGCCAGCGGAACGCGCCGTCCGCGCGCAGCAGGCGCACGTCGACGTTGCGCAGCAGCGTGCCGTCGCGCATTTGACGCAGTGCATCGAGAACGGGCGGGATGTCGTCGGGGTGGACAAAAGCTTTCCACGAACGCCCGACGAGTTCGGGAAAGGCAATGCCGAGATAACGGCACGCCCACGGATTCGCATACTGGATCACTCCGTCGCGCGCCGCGCGCCACACGAACGATGGCAGAAAATGAGCAGGATCGTGCATGAGCGGTCTTGCTTCGTTATTCCGGCGAGACGCGTCGCCGGGCGCGGCATCGAGGCAGCGATAGCTAAGGAATACCATACAACAAAAGCGATCCGGTCCGGTCGCGCGGTGACCGGACGATCACGATTCATCTAATGAATCAGCCCGCTTCGCCGACCTCCTTCGGATCGGGCAGTTTGCCTTGCTTGTCGCGCTGCGGCGGCGCGGGCTCGTCCTTCATCGCGCGCTTTTGTTCATCGGACAGGCGGCGGTCGGCCACATTCGGGTCTTCGGTCGTTTGTTTCGGCGGGGTGGGACGATCTGTTTGCTCGTTCATGAGAGGCTCCTTGTCATCGTCAATGGATGGACGCGAAATCGGCCGCACGCGACGTGCCCGATCATGAGTCAGGCATAGGCGATGCTGAATCTCCCGTTTTGCGATGCCGGACGATCTTCCTTTCACACCACTTATGCGCGACTCGAAAAAGGCCCTCCTGGTTATATCCATGCTGGCGTGCGCGGCGTTCATGCCGCTGCGCGCCGCAGCAGCGTCGATCTCTTCCGCGCCTTATGGCGCGACGCAGCAAGGTCAGGCGGTCGTGCAATACACGCTTTCGAATGCGCGCGGCGTAACGATGAACTGCATCACCTATGGCGGCATCGTCACACGGCTCGATGTGCCCGACCGGCGCGGACGTCGCGCGGATATCGTGCTCGGTTTCGGCTCGCTCGGCGACTATGAGAAGTACAACGGCAAGATTCATTTCGGCGGATTGATCGGGCGCTATGCGAACCGCATTGCGGATGGACGGTTCGAGCTCGACGGACGCACTTGGAAGCTGCCCGTCAACGAGCCGCCGAACACGCTGCATGGCGGACCGCACGGCTTCGACGAAAAGGTCTGGACCGTGGTGAGAACGTTCCAGGGCGCGCAGGGCGCGGGCGTGCAGCTTCGCTATGTGAGTCCCGATGGCGAGAATGGCTTTCCCGGCACGCTCACGGTCGATGTCACCTACACGCTCACGGATGAGAACGAACTGCGCATCGACTATCGCGCGAAGACGGACAAGCCGACTGTCGTGAATCTCACGAATCACAGCTACTTCAACCTCGCGGGCGAGAACAGCGGCGGCGTCGAGAGTCAGCTCATCATGATCGCGGGATCGAGCTATACGCCGACGCGGCCCGATTCGATTCCGACGGGAGAGATCGCGAACGTCGAGAACACGCCGCTCGATCTGCGCGCGCTCACGCCGATCGGTGCGCGGCTGCGTTCCTCGCATCAGCAGATGCGCTTTGCGCGCGGCTACGATCACAACTGGAAGCTCAACAAGAACGGCCAGCGCATCGATGAAGCGATCTTCGCGGCGCGCGCCTACGATCCGTCGAGCGGCCGCGTGCTCGATGTCTACACGACGCAACCGGGCCTGCAGTTCTACACGGGCAACGGTCTGGACGGCAGCGCGATCGGCACGTCGGGCACGGCGTATCGCCAGACGGATGGCTTCGCGCTGGAAACCCAGCACTTTCCCGACTCGCCGAATCGTCCGGCGTTCCCGTCGACCGAGCTCAAGCCCGGCGACGAGTATCACGAAGTCACGGTCTGGAAGATCGGGGTGCGTTGACGTCGCGGTTCAGGTCAGCACGCTCCAGAGCAAGAGCGTCAACACGAGTCCGACCACGGAGACGATCGTCTGGAGTACGGACCAAACAGCAACCGTGTGCTTCAGCTTGAGACCGAAGTATTCGCGCACCATCCAGAAGCCCGCATCGTTGACGTGACAGAAGAACACCGAGCCCGCGCCGATCGCCAGCGCGATCAGCGAACTGTGCGTCGCCGTGAGTCCGCCCACGACCGGCGCGACGATGCCCGCGGTCGTCGTCGTGGCGACGGTCGCGGAGCCTGTCGCCTGCCGCAATGCGACCGCGATCAGCCACGCGAGCAGGATCAGCGGCAAATGCGTGCCGACCGCAATCTTCCCGATGGTCACGCTGATGCCCGCGTTCACGAGCATCTGCTTCAGGCCGCCGCCCGCGCCGATGGTGAGCAGGAGCGCCGCGATCGGCGGCAGACTCTTGCGCAGGATGCCGCCGACGCGCTCGCGCGCCATGCCGCGCGACCAGCCGAGCATCACGATCGCGAAGAGCACCGTCAAGGCGAGTGCGATGAGCGGCTCACCGACGAAATCGAGCGTGTCGTACAGCAGCGTGTCTTTCGCCAGCGCGAGCTTCGCGACAGTGCGGCCGAGCATCATCACGACGGGCAGCAGGATCGTGACAAGCGATATCGCGAAGCCCGGCGTCGCTGCGCCGTCGCCATGCGCGGTGAAGAGCTGGCCCATTTCCTCTGGCTCGTCGATATGCAGGCGCTTCGACAGCCAGATGCCATACAGCGGCCCCGCGAGAATCACCGCGGGCAGCGCGACGATCAGACCGAGACCGAGCGTCAGGCCGAGATCGGCGTGCAGCGCGCCCACCGCGATCAGCGGTCCCGGATGTGGCGGCAGGAGCGCGTGCAGCGTCGTCATGCCGGCGAGCGCGGGAATCGCGATACGCAGGATCGGCTGCTTCGCTCGGCGCGCCATCACGAAGATGATCGGGACCATCATCACGAGGCCGACTTCGAAGAAGAGCGGCAAGCCGACGATGATCGCGACGAACGCCATCATCCAAGGCAGGCGGCGTGGCGTCGAATGATCGAGCAGCGTGGTGACGAGTCGATCGGCCGCGCCGGATTCGGCCATCAGCGCGCCGAGCATGGCGCCGAGCGCGATGATGATGCCGACGTCGCCGAGCAGCGCGCCCGCGCCCTTGCTGAACGCCTGCGCGATCGCCTCGAGCGGTTGATGCGCGGCGAAGCCCGCCGCGAACGTGCCCACCAGAATGGACAGGAACGGCGCGAGCTTGAGCACGCTGATGGAAACGATGATGATCGCGAGGCCGAGCGCGCAGGCGATCAGAAGCTGAGTGTCGTGGGCGGACCAGGGGGCGAGCGTTGTTGTTGGATTCACAGTGACCTTGGGCTGACGCGCATCGTTCGACATGCCGATGCAATTACGATGAGCTTTCGCGTCCCGCGCATGTGCGGGATGCGAAGCCCCGTCGTAATAGCACTTTTCGAAACGATGGTCAAAATTGGCCGCGTAATTCTCAGATCTTTACTGCGTCACCGGATCATCCACTCGTACGCGTGCGCGCGTAATATACGATCACCTTCAACGTAGCTTTCAAATCGATGGCTTCCGCCTACGAACGAGGATTCGCTTTCATGGATGACGCCACACGCGAATTCGACCGCCTGCGTCCGCGCTTGCAGGGCATCGCGTATCGCATGCTCGGCTCGGTCGCGGAAGCCGAGGACATCGTGCAGGACGTGTGGCTGCGCTGGCATGCTGCGGCGCGCGAAGCCATCGAGAACGCGGAGGCGTGGCTCGTCGCCGTCACGACGCGTCATTCGATCGACCGTCTGCGCGCCGCGAAACTGCAGCGCGAGCATTACGCGGGCATCTGGCTACCCGAGCCGCAGATCACCGAGCCGCCCGCGACGCCGGAAGAAGTCACCGAGCGCGCGGACGATGTATCCGTCGCGTTTCTGCTGCTGCTCGAACGCCTGACGCCCGAGGCGCGCGCGGCCTTCCTGCTGCGCGAGGTCTTCGACGCGGATTATCCCGAGATTGCGGGGATCATCGGCAAGACGGAGGCCGCGTGCCGTCAACTCGTGAGCCGTGCGAAAGCGCAGTTGCGCGAGGAACGTCCCCGCCGTTCGGTGCCGCGCGAGCTGCATCGGCGCGTGTTGCACGCCTTCGCGCATGCGATCGAACACGGCGATTTCGCCGCGATCCACGCGATGCTCGCGGACGACGCCACGCTCGTCGGCGATGGCGGCGGACGCGTGCAGAGCTTTCCGAAGCCGCTCGTCGGCGGGAAGCGCATCGCGCAGCTTTTCTACGCGGCGCACCTGCGCTATGGCGCGGGCGTGCGGCTCGAACTCGTCATGCTCAACGAGCAATGGGCGCTGCTGCGCTTCATCGACGGCAAGCTCGAATCCGCGCAGACGTACGACATCGAAGACGAACGCATCGCGCGCATACAGGTTCAACGCAATCCCGACAAGCTGGAACGCATCGCGGCCCTTCGCGGCGGCGCGTGATGCACTGCAGTTGCGATTGATGCACGCGAGGCAACAGCGTGCGTACGTTCGCGCGTCTACCGGGCAAAGCCGCGCGAATTTACGATGACATCCATGCCGAACGCGAACCAGCGCGAAACATCGGCAGGCATTTTCAACCAGGCATGGAGCCCATCATGACGCAGCGAATCAACTACGTTCAACAATCGCCCGAACTGTTCAAGAAGTTCTATGAATTCAGCCAGGCGTTGAAGGAGTGCTCGATCGAACAGACGACCCGCGATCTCGTGACGCTGCGCGCATCGCAGATGAACGGTTGCGGCTTCTGCGTCGACATGCACGTGAAGGAAGCGAAGATTCACGGCGAGCGCGAACTGCGCACGCACCATGTCGCGATCTGGCGTGAATCGACGCTGTTCTCGCCGCGCGAACGTGCCGCGCTGGCCTGGACCGAAGTGCTGACCCGCTTGCCAGAGCACGGCGTGCCCGACGAACTCTATGGACGGGTGCGCGAGCAGTTCTCGGAGAAGGAACTCTCCGACCTGACCTACGCCATCATGGCGATCAACGGATGGAACCGCGCGAATGTCGCGTTCCAGACGGTGCCGGGCTCGTCCGACAAGGCCTTCGGCCTCGACAAGGCCAATCTGTCGTAACGCGTACGCGCCGTCATTCGATCATGGGAGAACCGATCATGCATAGCATCAAACGCGTGGGGCTGGCGCTCGTCGTCGGATGCGCGGCGTTCGTCGCGAACACCGCGCAGGCGGCGCCCGAGGCGATCGTCAAGGAACTGATGACCAAGCCGCTGCCCGAATATCCGGGCAAGGAAGAGCTGATGATCAGCGTGGAATATCCGCCGGGCGCGGTCGATCCGGTGCATCGTCACGATGCACACGCGTTCCTGTACGTGCTCGAAGGCACGATCATCATGCAGGTCAAGGGCGGCAAGGCCGTGACGCTCAAGCCCGGCGACACGTTTTATGAAGGCCCTGACGATATCCACACGGTGGGCCGCAACGCCAGCAACACGAAGCGCGCGAAGTTCATCGTGCTGCTTCTGAAGGACAAGGGCAGCCCGGTTCTGACGCCGGTGAAATAAAAATCCGGCATGGCGTGTCACAAAGCGCGGCGCGCGAACGTCTAGTGAGACAGAGCCACTACGTTTCTGACCGCCATGCCACTGGATCTTGCGTTCCATTCCGACGATTCGCTCGCGTACAGCTTCGTGACGAGCTACGCGGGCGTCGTTTCATTTCTGGCCGTCGCCAACGAAGGCAGTTTCGCGAAAGCGAGCGATCGCCTGGGAATCGGCCGTTCCGCCGTCAGCCGCAACGTGCAGAAGCTCGAAGCACAGCTCGACGCGCGTCTCTTTCTTCGCACCACGCGCCGCACGTCGCTCACGCGCGAAGGCGAACTCTTCTACAAGAATTGCCAGCCGGGCGTGGAGCGCATCGTGCAGGCGCTCGAAGACATGCGCGAGTTGCGCAACGGGCCGCCGCGCGGACACTTGCGCATCGCCTCGGCGCCGGGCTTCGGCCGCAAGGTGGTGGCGCCGCTGTTATCCGGCTTCAATGCGCGTTATCCCGACGTCGCGCTGGAATTGCTGCTCAGCGATCGTCCGTGCGATTTCACCGCCGAGCGCGTCGATGTCGCGTTTCGCGACGGCCAGATGGAGGACAGCGAAGTCGTCGCGAAGCAGTTGATTCCGATGCAGAGAGTCGTGTGCGCGTCGCCGCAGTATGTGTGCGCGTATGGATTGCCGCGCCATGTCGATGATCTGGAGAAGCATCGCTGCATCAACTTCCGCACCTCGACGGGACGCATCGCCGACTGGGAGTTCAAGGTCGACGGTCTCGCACACAAGCGCTCGCCCGCCGCGCGGCAGACCTTCAACGACATCGACCTGATGCTCCAGGCGGTGCTCGACGGGCAGGGCATCGCGCAACTGCCCGCGTATCTCGTGTGCGATCCGCTCAAGGCCGGGCGCCTCGTCATGTGTCTCGCGCAACACGCGCCCGACGACGGCGGCCACTATCTTTGCTATCTGAGCCGCAAGCAACTGCCCGCGCGCGTGCGGGTATTCGTCGATTACATGACGGAGCACACGCGCGCACTCGATCTGCATTGCCTGACGACGACCATCACGAACGCGCGTGCGTTGCCGCTCGTGCCCGCCGATTGATGCACTGAAGGCAACACGGCGCTTCCTGTGGCGGCGCTACCGGATGCATGCGCGCACGTCTACGATGCATCGCGTACGACACGTGTTTCGGGCAGTTTAGAGAGGGAAACCATGAAGATCGTAGTGGTCGGCGGCAAGGTGTCATCGCTTGCATAAGAGACCGTCCATGGCGCCGATCGATCCGCCGCCCGTCAGTCTGCTCGACAAGTATCAAGGGCAGGACGTGCAACCGCTCTACAAGACGACCGTCACCGTCACGGGCGGCGACGCGGACCATGGCCGCGCCTCGGGCGTGGCCCGCTCCGACGACGGCAATCTCGAGCTGAATCTGCGCATGCCGGAGGCGCTCGGCGGACCAGGCGGCGGCACCAACCCGGAGCAGTTGTTCGCGGCAGGTTATGCCGCGTGCTTTCATGGCGCGCTCGCGTTGCTGGCGGCGCGCGCGGGCATCGTGGTGGAAGGCGCCAGTGTGGCCGTCACGGTGGAATTCAGCCGCGATCCGATGGATGGCCTCTTCGTGCTCACCGCGCACACGCGCGTTCAAATGCCTGGCGTCGAGCGCACGGTGGCGGAAGAACTCGTGCGCAACACCGAACGTTTCTGCCCCTACACGAAGATGACGCGCAAGGGCATCGTCAATATAGTTGCGCTTGCAAATGACCACGATGCCGCCGATGCGCCGTGACGCGACCGTGTGTCATTCGATCGGCACGCGCGCAGTCTGATCGAGATGATTCGCCTCGGGCGATGCATCGCGCCGGCTCAACGCGCCGAGCGCGAACGCGGCGATGAAGGCGGGAATCGCGAGCAGCGTGAAGACCGCGCCGAACTGCAGGCCCATGCCCATGAGCAGGCCGCCCGTCATCGCGCCGGCGACCGCGCCCATGCGCCCGATGCCGAGCATCCATGCGACGCCCGTGGCGCGGCTGCGCGTCGGATAGAACGACGCGGCGAGCGCCGACATCGACGTGACCGCGCTCGTCACGGCAGTGCCCGTCAGGAAGATCAGCACCGCGAGCCAGAACTGATCGGCCACGCCGCGCCCGATGGTCAGCACGAGGGCAGCCGCCAGCACGTATGCGCAGGCGTTCACGCGTCGCGGATTGGCACGGTCCATCACCCAGCCGAGACACAGGTTGCCGAGAATGCCGCCGAGCGGAAAGAGCGACGTGGTGAGCGCGGCGCGTTCGGCCGAAAAGCCCGCATCCTTGAAGAGCGTGGGCAGCCAGTTCGTCAGCAGATAGAAGATCATCAGGCCCATGAAGTACGCGATCCACAGCATCGACGTGCCATAGCGATAAGGCCGCGAAACGATGAGCCCGAGCGATGACTTGTCGGTGCCGCCCGTGCGGGTATCGGCGGCGGTGAACGTGACGGACGAACCTTCGGCAAGACGCGGATCGTCCGAGATGCGTCGCAGAATCCGCGCGATCTTGTGCGCGGGGCGCTGTCGCAAGACCATGAATTGCGCAGATTCGGGAAGCAGCAGGAGCAGCAACGCCGTGAGCACGATCGGGCCGATGCCGCCCGCGACGAGCACGCTCTGCCAGCCGAAATGCGGAATCAGCCAGGCCGCGCACAGGCCGCCCAGCGAGAGGCCCACGGAGAAGCCGCAGAACATCGTGTTGACGGCGACCGCGCGACTGCGTGCGGGCGCGTACTCGGACATCAGCGTGACGGCATTGGGCATCGCGGCGCCGAGACCCAGGCCGGTCAGAAAGCGCCACGCGGTCAACGTTTCGACCGAACTTGCCTGCGCCGATGCCAGACTCCACACGCCGAAGAAGAATACCGACAGCGTGAGCACCGCCTTGCGCCCGATACGATCGGCGACCGGACCCGCCGCGAGCGCGCCGATGCCGAGTCCGACGAGCGCCGCGCTCATCACCGGGCCCAATGCGGCGCGCGTGATGCCCCAGTCGCCGATCAGCGACGGTGCAATGAAACCGACTGCGGCTGTGTCGAAGCCATCGGCCGCGACGACGAGAAAGCACAGGATCAGGATGACCCATTGATACGGCGAGAAGCGCTCGCCGTCGATGAAGCTTTGGACCTCGATGGTCCCGACTCTCTTTTCCATGCCGTATGTCTCCATTCATTCATGTATAAGCAATCGCAGGAATGCGGCCTTCGTCGTGCCGCTATGCCGCGCTTTTAGCGCATGGCGGGTGAAAGACTTTTGAATTCGACGCGCCTGATGATGCGGCTCTCCTGCGCGACGATCAGATGCGCCGATGCCTGCAGATAGGCGGGCCATTCCGGATCGTTGTCGCGCGCGGTGCGTCGCTGGTCGTAGTCCGCGATGCTTTCGTAGCCCCACAGATGCACGACCTGATTCAATGCGCCGATGTCGCTCATATAGAAGCCCATGGGCGCGCCGAGATACTTGAGCTGGATCGGCATGGCGAGACGATCGAATACATCGATGAATTCGTTCATGCCGCGTGGCTTGATCGTGTAGATGCGATGATCGATGAAAGGCTTGCTCATGCTGCGCTCCTCAGTTCCTCGATCTTCGCGCGCGCATCGATGCGGCCCGCGAGATGCAATCCGGTGAGATAACCGAAGGTCATGATCGGGCCGAGCGTGATGCCCGCGCCGGGATAGTTGCCGCCCATGACGCTCGCGCGATCGTTGCCGACCGCGTACAGGCCGGGGATCGGCTCGTCGTCCTTCAGCACCTGGCCGTGCGTATTCGTTGCGATGCCGTCGAAGGTGCCGAGATCGCCCATCACGACCTTCAGCGCGTAGTAAGGACCTTCGCCGATGGGCGCAACGCACGGATTCGGCGCGTGCGCGGGATCGCCGAGATAGCGGTTGAACGAAGTCGTGCCGCGGCCGAATGCGGTGTCCTTGCCTTGCGTGGCATCGCGGTTATAGGCGCGCGCGGTTGCTTCGAGCGCGGTGGCGTCGATGCCCGCGCGCTGCGCGAGTTCCGTCAGCGTGCGGCCCTTCACCAGATAACCGCTTTTCAGATGCGCGCCGAGCGGTATCGGCGCGGGCTTTGCAAAGCCGAGACCGTATTTGCGAATCGTCGCGTGATCGCAGATCAGCCACATCGCCGTTTCTTTTTCGTCGCGACAGGCTTCGATCATCGCTGCGCCGACATCGTGATAAGAATTCGATTCGTTGGTAAAGCGCACGCCCGCGCGCGTCACGCCGATCACGCCCGGCTTGTAGCGATCGAGCAGATGCGGAAACACGCCGAATTTGCCGTCTTTCAACGGCACGCGCGAGACGGGCATCCACGCGGCCGGCTGCGGATAGCGGATATCGACACGCGCGCCCACACGTTCGGCCATGCGTGCGCCGTCGCCGGTATTGCCAGCGGGAACGGGCGAGGCATGTTCGCCGCCGCGTCGCAGATGCGGATACGCCTTCGCAATGCGCGCGACATCATGCGAAAAGCCGCCGCACGCGAGCACGACGCCACGCCGCGCGGTGATGCGCGTTTCGCGGCCTTCGGAAACGACGATCGCGCCGGTCACGCGGCCTTTCTCCGTGACCAGTTCCTTCGCGCCGGTACGCGTATGAATCGGAATGCCGAGATCGAGCGCCGATTTGGCGAGACGCGCGGCCAGCGCGTTGCCGCTCGTGATCTGCACGCCGCGTCGATAGAGCGCGAGTTCGCGGAGATGACTCGCAAGCCGCTTGGCGACATACCAGGCGGACGCAAGCGATTTCGTCGCGTTGAAGAAGTGCTTGAGATCGGCGCTCGACGAATTGAACATCATGCCGATGAACGTGATCGTCGCAAGCGGCGGACGCAGGCGCGCGATGTCCTTGCCCAGCTCGCGCGCATCGAAGGGCTTCGCGACGACGGAGCGACCCACGTCGACCCCACCCGGCGCATCGGGATGATAGTCGGGGTAGAGCGTCGGCAGGAACCTGACCGAAGTCTCGCGCTCGAAGAACTCGATCATGCGCGGAGCGTTGTCGAGAAACGCATCGACGGCGGCTTCGTCGTACATCGCGCCGGTTTCGCCGCGCATGTATTGAAGCGCCGCTTCGCGTGTATCGTGAATGCCCGCTTCCTTCGCATGGCGATTGCCGGGAATCCACAGCACGCCGCCCGAAAAAGCCGTGGTGCCGCCGAAGTATTCCTCTTTCTCGACGACGATCACGTCGAGCCCTTGCTTCTTCGCTGTGATGGCCGTCGAGAGGCCGCCGGCGCCCGAGCCGATCACGAGCACATCGCAAGCGAGATCGGACGGCCGCGTTACGGTAGTCATGATGATGTCCTTTGATTTGAGGTTCAGGCGCTACGCGGCGCTTCGAAGCCGGGGCGCGGCACGAGATCCATCAGCATGCATTCGAGGCCGCCGTCTACGGCAAGCTCCGCGCCGTTCACATACGCCGCGCGACGACTCGCGAGAAACGCCACGACTTCCGCGATATCGCGCGGCTCGCCAATGCGTCGACTCGCGGTCATCGCGCTGCGGCGCGCTTCGACATCGCCCTGTTCGTAGAAGGCCTTCGAGAGCGGCGTGCGGATCATGCCGGGGCATACCGCGTTGCTGCGCACGCCGCGCGCGCCCCATTCGGCGGCGATCTGCCGCGAGAGCATCGCGATGCCGGCCTTGCTGGGGCTATATGCGCCGCTCCATGTCTGCGGATGATGCGCCGCCACCGATGCGATATGCACGATGCTGCCCGCGCCGCGCGCCAGCATGCCGCGCCCGAACGACTGCGCACACAACATGTAGCCCGTGAGATTCACGGCGAGCATCGCGTTCCACGCGTCGAGGCCGATATCTTCGATACCGCCCGCTCTCAACAGCCCGGCGTTGTTGACGAGCACATCGACATGGCCATACTTGCGTTCGACCTGATCGCGCGCACGATTCACGCTCGCCGCATCACCGATATCGCAGGTTATGGCGATCGCGTCGACACCGCTTGCACGCAACGCTTCGGCCGTTTCGTGACAGCCCGCTTCAACGCGATCGAGCAATGCGAGGCGCGCGCCCGCGTCGGCGAATGTCCTTGCTATGCCGCGGCCGATGCCGCCCGCCGCACCCGTCACCACACACACGCTCGATTCGAGGCCGAGCCAATGCGGCGCGGTGTGATCCCGCGCGACCTGATTAGTCATCCTTGTCTCCTGAGTCCGTTCAATACGAAGGCGTCGATAACCTTCGCCGTGAAAAAAGTATATTCACGGCCCTGCAGGAAAAATTGGACAAAGCCGGCAGACGACAGGACAATTTGTGCATCAGGAGATGCGCGACATGAGGAAAATCCCTAACTACAGTCTGTACGGAGAATCGGCGCGTCCGCCGTGGTATGACGCGTTCAACTTCGAATGGATCGTCGAGCGCAGCGCGCCGAACGACTGGCATATCGACGCGCATCGGCATGATGCGCTGCTGCAATTTCTGTACATTCGCGGCGGCGGCGGGGAAGTGCTGATCGAGAACCGCATGATCGCGATCGTGCCGCCGAGCGTGATCATGCTTCCCGCGCAGACGGTGCACGGCTTCAATTTCGCACCGGATGTGGATGGTCTCGTCGTCACCGTGGCGCAACGATCGATCGAGGCGCTCGCATCGATCGCGGCGCCGGGCCTCATTCCCGTGCTGCAGCGCGCGGGCGTATCTCGCGTGAATGCGCAGGCCGTGAAGGAAAGCGCGTTCGTGCCGATTCTCGAATTGCTGGAGAAGGAATTTCGTGCAACGGATCGCGGGCACATGGCGGCGGGCATGTCGCTGCTTATTGCACTTTTCGTGCATGTGGCGCGCCTGTGCGAAAGCGCGTCGGCGCCGAATGTGGCTTCGACGGAACGGCGCGCGCAGCAGATCAAGCGCTTCAGGGCACTCGTGGCCGCGCATTTCCGCGAGCATCGTCCCGTCGAGTTCTATGCGCAGAAGCTCGGCATGACCGTCACGCAGCTCGGCCGCATTTGCCGAGAGGAAATATCAAGCTCGCCGCTTGCGTTGATCAACGAACATCTCGTGCGCGAGGCACAACGCGATCTCGTCTATTCCACGCTATCGGTCAAGCAGATCGCGCATGGACTGGGCTTTACGGATATCGCGTATTTCAGTCGTTATTTCCGCAAGCAGACCGGCGTCACGCCGACACAGTTTCAGGCAGAGGCGCACAAGGCGCTGGCGATTCAATAGCGGCATTCGAGGGTTGCCAGAGGCTTGCAGGCGTGCGATGCTTCGCCCTGCCGTGAACCACTCATAACAAACACGGCCCGAGCGAGACCAGTTCGATTCACTCATCCTTTCATGGAGGGAGCATGATCGCACTGTCATCGCATCGCGCGACGCATGAGGCGTCGCGGCGCTTCACGTTCAGGGCGCGCGCAATGTTATGCGGCTGGCTCGTCATGAGCGCGGCAGCGAGCGTGGCGTATGCCGACGCCCAAACCGGTTATACGTTGCTGCCACCGCCGAGCGAGCTATACGGCGATCTCTTCGTCGCCGTGCAGACGCAGGGCATCTATCCTGATCAGAAGACTTTTGTCGATGCGGTGCCGAAGATCGACCCCGCGCAGATCGTGCAGGCCTACCATCAGCAGATGTCGGTGCCGGGCTTCTCGCTAAAGAACTTCGTCGCGCAATACTTCACGCCGCCTACGGACCAGAGCATCACGCCGCCGCCGAACCAGACGCTGCGCGAACATATCGACTGGCTGTGGCCCGAACTCACGCGTCTGACGACGACCGCGAACGTTCCGCCCAATAGCTCGCTGATCCCGATGCCCAAGCAGTATGTCGTGCCGGGCGGACGCTTTCGCGAAGGTTACTACTGGGACACCTATTTCACGATGCTCGGTCTTCAGGAAGCGGGCCGCGAAGATCTCGTCGACGACATGCTCGATAACTTCGCGTATCTGATCGATACGATCGGCCATATTCCCAATGGCAATCGCACCTATTACGTGAGCCGTTCGCAGCCGCCATTCTTCTCCTACATGGTCGAACTTGCCGCGAAGAAAGAGGGCGGCCGCGTCTATCAGAAGTATTTGCCGCAATTGCGCCGTGAATATGGCTACTGGATGCAAGGCGCAAACGGATTGCAGCCGGGCGATGCGGTGCGCAACGTCGTGATGCTGCCGGACAAGACCGTGCTCAATCGCTACTGGGACGAACGCGACACGCCGCGCGACGAGTCTTACTCGGAGGACGTCGCCACCGCCAAACAAGTCACGAATCGCCCGGCGAACGAGGTGTATCGCGATCTGCGCGCGGCGGCCGAAAGCGGCTGGGATTTCAGTTCGCGCTGGTTCGGCGACAACATGACGCTCGCGACGATCCGCACCACATCCATCATTCCCGTCGATCTGAACAGCCTGATGTTCCACCTCGAAACGACGATCGCCATCGGTTGCGGCGAGGCGCGCGATTTCGGTTGTGTTGGCGAGTTCGTCGGACGCGCGGCGCGGCGTGCGATCGGCATCAACAAGTATCTCTGGAACAAGAACGGCTATTACGGCGATTACGACTGGAAGCTCGCGCAGCCGCGCAGTAATCCATCGGCCGCGATGCTCTATCCGCTCTTTGCGAATGCGGCGTGGCCGGAGCGCGCACACAAGACCGCGCAGACCGTCGAGGCGATGCTATTGAAGCCGGGCGGCCTTACGACGACGACCTACAACACGACGCAGCAGTGGGACGCACCGAACGGCTGGGCGCCGTTGCACTGGATAGCCGTGCAGGGCCTGCGGCGCTACGGGCGCAGCGATCTCGCGCAGCAGATCGGCACGCGTTTTCTGGGCGACGTGAACAACGTCTACAAGACCCAGCAGAAGCTCGTCGAGAAATACGTGGTGGAAGGCGAGGGAACCGGTGGCGGAGGCGGCGGCGAATATCCGCTGCAGGATGGCTTCGGATGGACGAATGGCGTGACGCTGAAGCTGCTCGATCTTTATCCGTCAGCGCAATGACACTTGGAGATAGCGGCATCGCCGTGTCTGTTCATGCGGCGATGCCGGCGTTCCGATGCGCGTCAACTTTCCTTTGCCTGCTTTTGCCGCCGATACTCGGACACCGGCAAGCCGCCCACGCCCCAGTTCTCGAGTTCGACTTCCTGAATCACGACGAAGGTGCTGTCGAGCGGCTTGTTCAACACGTCGAGCAATAGCTGGCTCACGCCCTTGATGAGCTGCACTTTTTCATCGGCGGTGACGGCGCTCGTGCCGGGCTTGTTGCCTTCGCGTGTCACTTGAATCGTAACGATCGGCATGGTGATCTCCTGGATTGAAAAACAGCGATGCGCCCGCGAGGGGCGCATTCGCAACCGGTAAGGAATCGATCAATGTCCCGCGCTTTGGCCGCCATCGACGTGCAGGATTTCGCCCGTCACGAACGGCGCAGCGTCGAGATACAGCACGGCGTTGGCGATATCGCTCATTTCGCCCATGCGTCCCATCGGATGCAGCGCGCCGAGTGCTTCGTGGGTTTCGGCTGCGTGCATCGGCGACTTGATGATGCCGGGCGATACCGCATTCGCGCGAATGCCGGACTTCGCATATTCGATCGCAAGCGATTTCGTCGCGGCATTCAGACCGCCCTTCGTCAGCGAAGCCAGAACCGAAGGCACGCCGCTCACCGCATGATCGACCAGCGTAGTCGTGATGTTGACGATATGCCCGCTCTTGTTCTTCTCCATCTGCTCGATCGCGAGTTGCGTGATATGGAAGAAGCCGTTCACGTTCACATTCAGGACCGCCGCATAGTCTTCCTGCGTATATTGCGTGAAAGGCTTGGCGATGAAAATGCCCGCGTTGTTGACGAGCGTATCGATGCGGCCGAAGCGCGCGATAGCCGCCTCGACGACACGGTGCGCCGTGGCGCGATCGCCGATATCGCCCGCGACGGCGACGACATTCGGATCGTCCGCCTGCTGAATCGAACGGGCGGTGGCGACGACGCCATAACCTTGTGCGCGGAATGCCTTGACGATTTCAGCGCCGATGCCTTGCGATGCGCCGGTAACGATAGCGACTTTTTGTGCGTTGCTCATGATGAACCTCGAAAGATGATGTTGGGCCTGTTGCGGATCGGACCGCTTGCTCCGATGAGTCGTAATTTAGGCGTTTCGAGATTCGTTGCGTACACATGCGGTGGACAATCAGTTTTGCGCGCAAGGAACAAGTCTTCGATCAGACGAATTACTCGAAAGGGGAAATCGACGTGAGCTTGCCCAACGTAAAGGCTTTCGTATTCGATGTATTCGGCACGGTGGTGGACTGGCGCGGCGGCGTCGCGCGCGAGGCCGCGCCGTTTCTGCAGCGCTTCGGCGCGGCGGGCGCGCAGCCGGAAGCTTTCGCCGATGCATGGCGCCGCCGCTATGTGCCGGCGATGCGCAAGATCATCAGCGGCGAGCGCCCGTTCGTGCGACTCGATGTATTGCATCGCGAGAACCTGATCGATGCATTACCGGAGTTCGGCATCGACCCGAATGCGGTCCCGCCGGAAGTGCTCGATGAATTGAATCTCGCGTGGCATCGCCTCGATCCCTGGCCGGATTCGATACCGGGTCTGCAACGGCTGAAAGCGCGCCATATCATCGCGCCGCTTTCGAACGGCAATATCAGGCTGATGGTGGATATGGCGAAGCGCGCCGGCTTGCCCTGGGATGCAATTCTCGGCGCGGAGATCGCGCAGATCTACAAGCCGGATCCGCAGGCGTATCTGCGCACGGCTGACGTGCTGATGCTCGCGCCGGAAGAAGTGTGTCTCGTCGCCGCGCATAACGACGATCTCGCCGCGGCGCGAAAGTGCGGCTTGCGCACCGCGTTCGTCGCGCGTCCGTATGAGCGTGGTCCCGCTCAGACGGTCGATCTGAAAGCCGCGAGCGACTGGGACGTCAGCGCGCGCGACATGATCGAACTGGCCGATGCCGTGGGCGCGTGAGCGCCGCGAACATCGGCCGAACCGCAACCTCAGGCAACGCCTTCGACGACGCGGAAATCGCGCACGACTGCATCGCCCAGCACTTCGAGCGCGTGCTGGTAGGTTGCGCTGTTATAGGCGGCGACGGCTGCATCGAGCGAATCGAATTCGATGACCACCGTGCGCTCGATGACGCCTTCACCTTGCGTCATCGACGCGACGCCGCGAACGAGGGGCCGGCCGCCGCCTTCTGCGATGGCCTGCGTTGCGATCTTCGCGTATTCCGCTGTCTGCTCGGGCTTGATGATCTGCTTGTACACGCTGACCCAATATCCTTTTGCCATCTTCTGCTTCTCCAGTGTTTGACGGGCGCCTTGCGCCATGAGGCGAACGCGACGCGCATCTGCGTTCAGTCCGGCGGCCAGCATAGCAAATTCTCGAACGCCAGGACCGGCGCGGTTCGCGAGCGATTGTGCGCGTTTCGAAGAAGAGTGCTTTCTTGCGCTAGGGGTTAACCCGAGAGGACGCGCGACATAGACTGCACTCACTGCTTCGAACGGCACAGTGTTCGTAGCCAGGCACCTCATAACACTGGAGTTTCATCATGAAGTCGATCATCCGTGCGGCAGTCGTCGCCACCGCTCTCGTCATTCCCGTTGCTTCGTTTGCGCAAAGCCAGATCACGCGTGCTCAAGTGCGTGCAGAACTTGCCGAATTGCAGAGCGTCGGTTACCACGTAGGCGATGGCGATCAGGCGCATTATCCCGAAGCGATTCAGGCAGCCGAAGCGAAGCTCGCCGCGCGCGATGGTGCAACCGCTTATGGCGGCAGCGCCAATGGAACGTCGCAAGCGGGCGGTGCGCGCGTGTCGCCATCCGACTGGAACGCGATGTACTCGCGCTAAGCCAGCCTAATCAGCCGCGTACTTGCGGTCGAGTTCGTCGAAAAGCGGCTTGTTCACGAGCCGTTGACGCTCGGCGAAGGGCGCAACGACAGCCGGATCTTCATCGAGCCGTCCTTGCGATTTCAACGCGCCGAGCGCCGTCTGCATGCCGCGCACGGCGCTTTGCAACGCGGCATTCGCATAGAGCACGAGGCTGAAACCGAGACGTTCGAGATCGGCCCGATCGGTCACCGGCGTCTTGCCGCCGATCACGATGTTGATGAGCTGTGGCGCATCGAGCAGCTTCGGCAGCGATGCGATCTGCTCGGGCGTCTCGATTGCCTCGACAAAGAGAATGTCCGCGCCCGCTTCGACGAAGGCGCGCGCACGTTCGATCGCCGCATCGAAGCCTTCCACCGCGCATGCATCGGTGCGCGCGATGATCTGAAAGTTCTCGTCCTCGCGCGCATCCACCGCCGCGCGAATCTTGCCGACCATTTCATTGGTCGAGACGACGGCCTTGCCCGCGAAATGGCCGCATTTCTTCGGCATCACCTGATCTTCGAGTTGAATCGCATCGGCGCCGGCGCGCTCCAGCGTGCGTACCGTATGACGCACGTTGAGCGCATTGCCGAAGCCCGTGTCCGCATCGACGACGAGCGGCAGGTCCACCGCATCGCGAATGCGCGACGTATGCTCCGCGACTTCCGCGAGGCCGATGAAACCGAGGTCCGGCATGCCGAGCGACATGTTCGTCACGCCCGCGCCGGTGATGTAGAGCGCTTCGAAACCGAGATCGGCGGCGACACGCGCGCTCATCGCGTTGAATGCGCCGGGCAGCAGCAGACCGCGCCGTGCGTTGACCCGTTCGCGAAACGCGGCGCGGCGGCGGGAAGAAGAAGTGGTCATGGCTTCGGTTCCGGAAAGAGAGTTCGGGTTCGGCGTCAGCGTATGCAATGCTAACGCGCGTCGCGCTTCGGCGCTCGCACAGCCATCAGGCGAAGCGAAACAGCGCGCGCGCCGCATCGCGCAACACGATGGTACGCAGCGATGCATCCGGAATCCAGCGGCCGAGCGCATCGCGCGACGCGCCGTAGTCGATCAGCTCGCGATGCTGCGTATGCGGCCAGTCGCTGCCCCATACGAGCCGCGACGCGCCGAAAGAATCGAGCAATGCGGCCGTGAGCGTTTGCCCCAGCGCCGTCCCGCTTTCGTCGCACACGCTGCGATAGGCCGCCGACAGTTTGACCCACACACGCCCGCTTTTCGCGGTCGTCAGAAGATAGCGGAAGCCAGGATCGTTCGCGCCGAATGCAGGATCGGGCCGGCCGAAATGATCGATCACGATCGTGCAGCCTTGTTCGAGCAGCGGCGTGATGAGCATCGGCAAATCCACCGCATCGCGATGAATCTCGACGTGCCAGCCGAGCGCGTTGATTCGCGTGAAGAGCGCGCGCCAATGCGCGTCACGCAGATCGGGCAATGCGAGGCCGATGAGATTCAGCCGCATCCCGACGACACCGTGCGCGGCGAGTTGCTGCAAATCGGCGTCGCTGATCGAAGGATCGATGACGGCCACGCCGCGAAATCGTTGCGGATAGCGTTGCAGCACATCGACGAAAAACGAGTTGTCGGTGCCGAGAAAACTGGGCTGCACCAGCACCGCATGCGAGACGCCGTTCGCGCGCAGGTGCTCCGCATAGGCATCGAGCGTCGCATCGTAATCGGGTGCGTGACGGCGATGCGGCGCGAGCGGCAGACCGCGCACGAAGACATGCGCGTGACTGTCGATTGCTTCGATCGCGGCGGGGGCCGATTCGAGCCATTGCTCATCGGCGAGCGTGGAATGAAGTGAATGTGTCATGGGGCTTCAGGACGAGGCTTGAGCGGGCGCCGTTGCAATGCGGCGGCCTCGTGTTTCAGGCAGCAGCATCGCCGCTACGACGACGAGTCCATACGCAATACCCGCGTCGATGCCGAGCGCCTGTCCGAGCGGCATCGAATTGCCCATGTGCCCGACGAGCACCGGAAACACCGCCGACACGACACGCCCGAAGTTGTAGCAGAAGCCGACGCCCGTGCCGCGCACGCCTTGCGGATAAAGCTCGTTAAAAAGGGCGCCGAGCGTCGCGGGAATGCCGGCCGAAAAGAGGCCGAGCGGAAAGCTCAGAATGAGCATCGCGAGATCGCCGATGGGCAGGAACACATAGATATTGACCGTGACCGCGCAGCAGATCGCGAAGAGGATCACATTCTTGCGGCGGCCGATCTTGTCCTGCAGCCATGCGCTGACAAAGCATCCGACGATGAACGCGGTGGTCACCACGGCCAGATAACCGCCCGTGCCGAGCACCGACAAATGACGTTCCGTTTTGAGGTAGGTGGGCAGCCACGTCGTGATCGCGTGATAACCGCCATGCGCGCCGAGTCCGATCAGGCCGCCGACGATCGTCGTGCGCAGCACCGAAGGATGAAAGATGCCGGCGAGGATTGCGAACGCGCCCTGACGTTGCGCGTGATCCGGCTCGCCGGACTTCGCTTCACGCGGCGGCTCTTCGATATTGCGGCGCATATAGACGACGAGCAGCGCGGGGATCAGACCGATGGCGAACAGCACGCGCCAGGCCCAGTCCGGGGAGACCCACGAATACACGATCATGTAGAGCAGCACCGCGCCGGCCCAGCCGAAGCCCCATGCGCTTTGGACGATACCCATGGCCTTGCCGCGATGTTTCGCGCGAATGGTCTCGCTGAGCAATACGGCGCCCGCAGTCCATTCACCGCCGAAGCCGAGTCCCTGCAGCGATTTGAGTACGAGCAACTGTTCGAAATTCTGCGCAAAGGCGCTGAGAAACGTGAAAAGCGAGAACCAGAGCACGGTTATTTGCAGTGCCTTGACGCGCCCGATGCGATCGGACAGCACGCCCGCAAAGAGCCCGCCCAGGGCGCCCGCGACGAGCGTCGCCCCGCCGATCAGCCCCGCTTGTCCCTTGCCGATGCCCCATGTCGCGATGAGCGTCGGAATCACCAGACTGAACAATTGCGTGTCGACGCCATCGAGCGCCCAGCCTGCGAAGCAGCCCCATAGCGTGCGCTTTTCCGCCGTGGAAACTTCACGGTACCAATTCATTTTTCGTCTCCTGAGCGGGCTTTAAGCCGGCGCATGTTGTGTCATGTGTCACTGCATTCTAGAAATGAATAGCGGCCTCGCATACTATGGATATGTTCATCTTTCATATCGTTTTGATATGCTCGCGACATGGAGACGCGCAACCTCAAATACTTTCTGGCCGTGGTCGATGCAGGCAGCGTCACGCGCGCAGCCGACGTGCTCGATATCGCGCAGCCCGCGCTGAGCTAGGCGCTTTCACGCATGGAACGCGACCTGGGCGTGAAGCTTTTCGAGCGCACGCGCCGCGGGGCGCAATTAACAGCGGCGGGCGAGGCGATCGTCGAAGACATACGCCTGAGCGTGGCGCGCATCGATGCCGCATCGCATCGCGCGCGTGAGATCGGCGCGCAGCGCGGCGGGCGTCTGACGATCGGTTTCGCATCGGCGGCGCTCTTCAGTCTGCTGCCCCGTGCGATTGCGGCGCTGCGCGAGGAAGTGCCCAACGTCGAACTCATGCTCAGGGAAATGAGCAATGCGGAACAGGCGAGCGCGCTGGAGAAGGGCAGCATCGATATCGGTTTGCTGCATACGCCCGTCGCAGTGGGCGGGCGCATGCGCGAGAAGCTCATCGTCAGGGAGCGTCTGCTTGCAGTGCTGCCGCTATCGTTTTCTGTCGGCGATGACGGCAAGGTCGGCCTGAAGGATCTCTCGAATGCGGGGCTCGTGTGGTTTCCGGGCGATCAGCTGCCGGTGGTGCGCGCGGGCATCCTGAGTGCTTTTCGCAAGGCCGGATGCGAGGCGAATGTCGTGCAGGACGCGAATCGCTCGCTGACCGTGCTTGCGTGTGTCGCGGCAGGGTGCGGCGCATCGCTGCTGCCGCAATCGGTCACCGCGCTGCAATTCGCCGGCGTGCGCTTCTGCGATGTGCGCGACGGCGACAACCTTCCCCCCTTCGAACTCAGCGCCATATGGCCCATGCGTTCGCGTCCGACGCTCGCGGACCGCTTCGCGGCCTTGCTCGAAGCATGAACGCGTCGCAAGATGCATTCATGGCCCATTCAGGAGACTCGCATGAATGAACCATTGAGCGATCTGCCGTTGCCGGAGGGCATTCGCGCGCGCATGGTCGACAACGGCAATGGCCTTTCGATGCATGTGCTGGAAGCCGGCTACGATGCGCCGGAGCGGCCCTGCATCGTGCTTCTGCACGGTTTTCCTGAACTCGCCTATAGCTGGCGCAAGATCATGAAGCCGCTTGCCGATGCGGGCTTTTATGTCGTCGCGCCGGATCAGCGAGGTTATGGACGCACGACCGGCGGCGCTGTTTCGTTCGATGCCGACCTGAACGAATTCACCTTTCCGAATCTCGTGCGCGATGTGCTGGGTCTCGTATCGGCGCTGGGTTATCGAAGGGTGGCGTCGGTGATCGGCCATGACTTCGGCTCGCCCGTGGCGGCCTGGTGCGCATTGATTCGTCCCGACGTGTTCGCGTCCGTCGTGATGATGAGCGCGCCGTTCGCCGGGCCGCCGGCATTCGCGTTCAACACCGCAAAGGACGATGCGCGGCTTGCGCGCGTCGAAACGGCTTCATCGATCATGGACGAGGCGGTCAGGGCGCTCGCATCGCTCGATCCGCCGCGCAAGCATTATCAATGGTATTACTCGGGCGCACAGGCCAACGACGACATGTGGCACGCGCCGCAAGGGCTCGCGGCGTTCCTGCGCGCGTACTACTACGTGAAGAGCGCGGACTGGGCGGGCAATCAACCGCATCCGCTTGCATCGGTGAGCGCCGAACAGCTCGCGATGCTGCCGACTTATTACGTGATGAACGCGGATGCCACGATGGCGCAGACCGTCGCTGGGCACATGCCTGGCGCGGACGACATCGCGGCATGTGCATGGCTCACCGATCGGGACTTGAACGTGTATGCGGGCGAATACGCGCGCACGGGCTTTCAGGGCGGGTTGAACTGGTATCGCTGCGGCACCGACGCGCGCTATGCGGCGGCATTGCGCATGTGGTCGGGACGCACGATCGACGTGCCGTCATGCTTCGTCGCGGGCGCGAGCGACTGGGGCTACTACCAGCGTCCGGGCGATTTCGAAGCGATGCGTGTTCTCGCCTGCACGGACTTTCGCGCAACGCATCTGATCGAAGGGGCGGGGCATTGGGTGCAACAGGAGCAGCCGAGCACGGTCGCGAGCCGCATCCTGCGGTTTTTGAGGCGGGATGCGCCCGCCGTCTAGACGATTGAACCCGTCCCGCCAACGCAAAAATTGTATCTGTACGTGTATGAAGTTTCTTCTTGTAAGACTTGCCGCTTATAGCCGATGCTGCGGAACTTCGTCGAAAATACCGTTGTCCACGGGCCTCGCGGCCTTTGAAGGTCGGCATCAACCGCGAGGAGAATATATCGATGGAGCAAGGACGTGTTGCCGCGCTCGACGCAGGCCGGGCGCTCGCGATCGTCGGGGTCGTAGCAGTTCACCTGTCATTTCAGTTTCCCAATCTGCCCGGTGCGGTGACGCTCGTCGCGCGCATGGGCCAATACGGCGTGCAGCTATTCTTCGTGATCAGCGCGATCACGATCTTCATGACGCTCGAAACGGATCACGCGCGCTGCGCGGATGCGCGTCATGTCACGCTGCGCTTTTATATCAAGCGCTTCTTTCGCATTGCGCCGCTGTACTACGCGGCGATCGCGATCTACGGTCTCATCAGCTATGGCGCGGTGCGCTCGGGCGTCGAACGGGCATGGATCCTCGGCGCGCACGGTCCGATGGACATCCTGCTCAACATGGTATTTCTGCACGCGCTGTCGCCGACGGCGATCAACAACGTCGTGCCCGGCGGATGGTCGATCGGCGTGGAAATGCTGTTCTATCTGATCGCGCCGCTGCTATTTTTCCTGGCGATGAATCGTGTGCGTTTGTTGCTGGCCACGGTCCTGCTGCTCGGACTATCGCTTGGCGTGCTGTCGATGAGCGATTGCAACGGTACGCTCGATTGCAATGTCGCCAACAACACGTTCAGCTATTTCTGGCCGCCGGTGCAGGGCCCGTGTTTCATCATCGGCATGTGGGCGTGGTATGCGTTCCGCCCGCATCTGCTCGGCGCCGCCGATGTGACGAAGTCCAGGGTATGGCTCTTTCTTTCGCTGGCCGTGGGGTTTGCGCTGATGACGGGTGCGCTGGGTGTATGGCTCGACAAGGCGCACGCGCTCGCCCCGGTGTTCGCCGCGTGCAGCGCGGTGGCATTTCTCCTGTTCGTGTGCACGCGCCGCGCCCGCAATCATCGCGATGCAATGCGTCGGGCGCCGCGCATCACGTTCATCCGACGATGCGCCGCCGCGCTCGGCCGCGAAAGTTATGGCATTTATCTCTGGCACTTCATCTGCGTCTACGCGACGTTTCATTTCTTCGACCGCGCGTTCGGGGAGACGGATGGCGAAACGTCGCTCGCCTTGTTCGGCACGACGCTGATCGCGGTGCTCGTCGTTTCCTATGGTCTCTCGCGCGTGTCTGACCGGCTGATACAGGGGCGTGCGACGCGCCTGTCGAGACGGCTGCTCGCATCGATCGATCGGCGCTTTCACCTGACGCGCGACGCCTGAACGCGAGGACGCGTATGGAGTTCGAAACGCCTGCCCCGGTTTCGATAGAGCACGATGCTCGCCGCAAGCGTAGCCAGTTCGGTTACAGCGACGGTCATCCAGAGACCGCGCGGCCCGAGCCATTCGGTCAGCAGCCACAGCATCATCAACAGCAATAGCCAACTGCGCAGCAAGGCGACGATCAACGAGGCGAGCGGCGCTTCGATCGCCGTCAGATAGCCGCTGATCGCGACGTTGATCGCGGCGGGCAAGAAGGCGAGCGCGCACCACGGCAAGGCGTCGCGCAGCAGTGCCTGCGCTGCGGGACTGTCGGGCAGGAAGAGCGCGCCGAGCGGTTGCGCGAGCGTGAGAATCGCCAACGCGGCGGCGAGCGCAAAGCCCGCCGTAACCGATATGCCGATGGAAAACGCGCGCGACACCGCGTGCGCGTTGCCCGCGCCACGCTGAAAGCTCACGATAGGCTGCATGCTTTGCACGAGCGCGACCATCGTGACCGATGCGATCATCGTCATATATTCGACGACAGCGAATGCGACGAGTCCCGTATCGCCGAGCCAGCGCAATACCGCGTGATTGAACGCGAACAGCGTGACGCTCGGCGCGATCTCACCCAAAAATTCCGACACGCCGTTGTAGGCCATGCGCCATGCATGATCGAGGCGCGCGAAGGCACGGGCGACGGGACGAACGCGTTGCGCCTTGATGAAGTGATAAGCCAGCATCGGAATGCAGGCGAGCGCCTGACTGATGCCCGACGCGATCGCCGCGCCGCGCATGCCCCAGTCCATGTGGCCCACCATCCACCATGTCAATGCGACATCGGCGATGCCGCCCGCGATCAGGCAGACGAGACCGAACTTCGCCGCGCCTTCGATGCGCAAGAAGAGTTCGAGCGCATAGCATGCGGTCGGGAACAGCACGAACGGCGCATAGGCATGCAGGAAGTCTTTGGCGAGACGCGCGAGTTCGCCGCGTGCGCCGGTCCATTGCACGAACGTGTCGGCATGGAAATAGATGGCGAGCGCGAAGGCGACACCGCACAGGCCGAGCAACCATAACGCCTGCGTAAAGGCTTCGGCGGCATCGCGTTCGCGCCGCTCCCCGAGCAGGCGCGAGACGAGCGTCGATCCGCCCACACCGATCATCACGCTGAACGCATAAGGCAGATAGAGCAGCGGGACGAGCAGATTCAACGCGGCCAGCGCATCGGCGCCGACGTGACGCGCGATGAATATGCCGCTGATGACCGAATGCATGCAGTAGACCCACGCGGCGAGCACGGTGGGTACGGCATAGTTCGAGAATTGACGAACGAGGGAAGTATTGTTATTGAGCGAAACCATGATTGATACGACTCGACGTTACTCGCTGCACGCCAGTGCCCGCACACGAGGGAGTCGACGTGCGAGTCAAAGTTATGGCATGGCGCAAAAGCGCGATATGGACGCGCCGAAAAGCATTCGGGCGGGCCGCATATGAATGAAACGTGACTGCGCAGCGCGTGGTCTGGCGTCGCGAGAATGCACCAGCGGGCTACGAGAGGAAATGCGTGAAGGGGCTAACGGCGCATGATGCGCGCACGCCGCTTCAGGCTTTCACGATGCACCGATTGCGATGCGGTGGTTGGAGTGACTAACGCGAATAAAGGTTCCTTTTCGCGTTGTTAAGCGAATCATGAAACGCTTAAGCCCCCGACGCCTCCAGCGGCCGATCCGTCTTTGCGCGCAAGCCATACGCCGTCAACATGCGATACAGCGTGACGCGAGAGATGCCCAGTTCATCCGCAGCTTCACCGAGTCGCCCGCGATGGCGCAGCAGCGCCACTTCGATGGCCTGCCGCTCGGCTGCCTCGCGTGCTTGCGCGAGCGTCATCGGTGCGGCTTCTGCGTACTCGCCGAGTTCGAGATCGCTTGCGAGAATCTGCCTGCCTTCCGACATGACGATCGCGCGGCGCACACGATTGATCAGCTCGCGCACGTTGCCGGGCCAGCCATAGTTATGAAGTGCCGCAATCGCACAAGGCGAAAAGCCGCGCAGCCGCCGGCTCGCGTCCTTTCTGAAGCGCTCGAGCATGTGATTCGCGAGCAACTCGATATCCTTGCCGCGCACGCGCAGCGGCGGCTCGTCGATCTGCAATACGCACAGACGATGGTACAAGTCCGCGCGGAAGCGTCCTTCGATCATCGCGGTCTGCATATCGACGTGCGTCGCCGAGATGATGCGCACGTCGACATCGGTCGAACCTTGTCCGCCCAGCCGCTCGATCTTGCGTTCCTGCAGAAAGCGCAACAGGCTCGCCTGGCTTTCGAGCGGCAAATCGCCGATTTCATCGAGAAAGAGCGTGCCGCCATCGGCGGCTTCGACGCGGCCGATCTTGCGCTGATTCGCGCCGGTGAACGCGCCGCGCTCATATCCGAAGAGTTCCGATTGCAGCAGGTGCGCGGGAATCGCGCCGCAATTGATCGCGACGAATGGTTGATCGCGCCGCACCGAACGCTCGTGGATTGCGACCGCCGTGAGTTCCTTGCCGGTGCCGGATTCGCCGGAGATGAACACGGGCGCATCGGTCATGGCGACTTTGCGGATCGAACGATACAGCGCCTGCATCGCGTCGCAGGAGCCGACCATGCCGCCTTCCTTGAAGTCGTCCTTGCGGGGATCGTTGCAGGCCGTGTCGTGCAGAGAAACCATGCCGTAAGCATGCCCGACCGCATCGACGAGACGATCCGCTGAAGCAGGCACCGTCACGTAGTCGAAACAGAAGTCGCGAATCAGCCGGCAAATCTCGGGGCTTTCGACATGTTCGGCATCGACCGCCGCGACCCAGCCGATCTGATAACTCGCGAGCAAGCCAGTCAGCGTGGCCGCTTCCTTCGCATAGCCACGACTCGTCAGATCGACGATGCCGGCGGCGGCGCGCTTGCCTTGCTTGCTGGATTTGAGCGGCTTCGCAGGATCGATGCGCTCGATGGACCATCCCCGAGCGTGCAAACGCTCGGCCAGATCCTCCGATACCGCGCGCCCAGCGAAATAGAGCGTTCTGGCTTCCCCGTACATGGCTTTTTCCCGACTTTTATAGGTATTGCCTCAGTATGCGCCTGGAAAGGTCAGCCGAAAAAGCCTCGCAAACGATAACCCGATTTTAAATGTTTACATTGATCGGCCGAATCGATTGAAAACGTCGGAGCATTTTTTGCGACACGGTCGTGCGAAATTTTCGCGTACGTCTGTCCTTTAGCGCACATTGCGTTACGCCATATGGCTTTCGAGGCCGAAGCAGGCGTCGGCATGAATTACTTATCTGCTTATGAATATGATTTGTTCACCAAGTATCTGTGGAAATGAAATTGTGCGCCCGCTGAAATATCAGATAATTAATACCTGCAGATAATTTTTGAGTTTGCGACACCGTCATCGCGGGCGTAGAGTTCGTGCATGTTTCTTGTCTGATGAATACCCGTTCGAACATGGATAAAGCAGACCACTCCGCTTCAGCCTATCAGCCGCGCCTGTTGCTCGTCGACGACGATCCGGCCATGATCCGCATCATCGGCGAAATGCTCGCCGAATTTCCCGACCAGCGTTTTGCCACCACCGGCGAAGCCGCGCTCGCCCTGGCGCGCGAAGCGACGCCCGATCTCATTCTGCTCGATGCGAACCTGCCCAACATGACGGGCTTCGATGTCTGCGAGATCCTCAAGAGCGATGCGAAGCTCGCGCGTGTGCCGGTGATATTCGTCACCAGTCACGACGCGCCCGCGCTCGAAGTCGATGCCTTTCGCATTGGCGCGGCCGATTACGTGATCAAACCGCTCGTCGCGCCGCGCCTGCAAGCGCGCGTGCGAGCGCAACTCAGTCTGAGACGCCGCGTGATGGAAGCGCAGGCGCGTCTGCACGAGGCGGGCGTGCAAGCGGCGCCCAAGCCTACGGGCGTGCGCGTGCTGGGCATCCTCGCGGACGACAAGGTCGAAGCGCATCGTCACGCGCTTCAGTCGATCGGCGCGCTCGACGTGGTGACGGACTGCGAAGCCGCGCTGCGTCTCGCGCAGAACAAGGAGCCGGACGCGATCGTGCTCGATGCGCGTTGCTGCAACAACCCTTGCGAAGCGGTGCATGCTTTGCTCGCAAAGCTTCCTCACGTGCCCATCGTCGTGCTCGCGGATGCACGCGATGTCCAGACCGAGCAATGCACACTCGATGCGGGCGCGGCCGATGTCATCGCAAGGCCAGCTCGCTCCGCTGTGCTGCACGCGCGCGTGCTGGCCGCGTTGGACTCGGCGAAAAAGGCGCTGGACGAGTCGCGCGCATTGCTGGATTCATCGGCGGGCGCGCGCGTTCATCCGTTTCCGGTGTTCGCGCGTGATGCGCGCGGTGGCTGAGCGATAACTTCCGTTCAGGCCTGTTCGAGCATCTCGCGCGCCATTCTGGATGCGTGCGCGAAGTCGAGCGCACGCACGCGCGTGAGGAAATCCGCGAAGTCCTCGCGATAACCATTCGGCGCATGCGGCGACAGCTTCTCTGATAGCGCGATCGCCTGCAGATTCGATGCATCCAGCAGTTCGATAATCGCGGTCAGATGCGCGCGCCAGTCTTCATCTTCGAGCGGCGGCGCGCTCTGTTCCGATTCCGTGGGCGCCTGCGGCCGGCCGAATTCATCGACGAGCTGCGCGACGCTCGATGCAAGCAATCGCCGCATTTGCGGCAGCTTCACGCGCGTCGTGTCGAGCATGTGCGTCTCGTTTTCGAGCGTGGCGGCCAGCTTCGCGAGCGCGGCCGCGCCGATCGTGCCCGCGCTGCCTTTGATCGCATGCAGCATCGATGCGGCGCCTTGCGCGTCGCCCGCGGCGAGCGCGGTGGCGAGCCGTGTCAGTTGCATGTCGGCCTGCGCGCCGAAGCCGTCAGCCGCGTTCCGGATCAGATCAATATTGCCGCCGAAACGCGCGACGATCGAATCGCGTGGCTCGATGATCGGCTCCGCGTGCGCATCCTGCGTGTGCGGTTCCGTCGGCGTGTGTCCGGCTTGCGCGCGCAACACCGTGACGAGCCGCTCCACGTCGATCGGCTTGCCGACATGATCGTTCATGCCCGCCTGCAAACAGGCCTCGCGATCCGAACTCGATGCGTTGGCCGTCATCGCGATGACGGGCAGCGCGGCGAAGCGGCCATCCGCACGAATGAGGCGCGTGGCTTCGAGGCCGTCGAGATCGGGCATCTGCACGTCCATCAGCACGGCATCGAAGCGCGTATCGTCGGCCACGATCCTGTCGACGCCTTCGCGACCGCTTTGCGCGAGCGACACGTGCGCGCCTTCCGCGAGCAACAGCCCTTCGGCGACTTGACGATTGAGCTCGTTGTCCTCGACCACGAGCAGCGCAAGTCCCTGGAGGCGTTGCGCTTTGACCGCAGGCGGCATCGTCTGAAGTTGCGCGGCTTCGATATCGCCGGGCAATGCGGCGCGAATCGCGGCGACGAGTTGCTTCGGCGTCACGGGCTTCGTCAGAAAGCCGGCGAAGGGCGCGGCGCCGTCGTCCTGCGCTTCTCTCAGGACTTCGCGGCCAAAGGCGGTGACGAGCAGCACGAGCGGCGGTGCGGTCTTCACGTCCATCGCGCGGATCTGCTTCGCCGTGCTCAGGCCGTCGAGTCCGGGCATGCGCCAGTCGAGCAGGGCGATGTCGTAAGGCGCGCCGCGCCGCGCCGCCGCACCGATACGCTCGACCGCATCGCTTCCGCTCGTCACGAGATCCGCCTGCCAGCCGAGCGAACGTACCGTGCGCGAGAGAATTTCGCCGGCGATCGCGTTGTCGTCGGCGATGAGAATGCGCGCGCCTCCATGAAGCGTCGCGCGTTCGTCATGCGATAGCGCGCCGGACGCTTCCACCCCGAGCGTGATATCGAACCAGAAGCGGCTGCCTTCTCCCAGACGGCTTTCGACTTCGAGCTGGCCGCCCATCATCGCGACGAGCCGCTTGCTGATTACGAGCCCGAGGCCGGAACCGCCGTAACGTCGCGAAGTGGAGGCCTCGGCCTGCGTAAAGCCTTCGAAGATGCGTTCGAGTTGTTCCTCGCTGATGCCGATGCCGCTGTCGCTCACCGCGATGCGTACGCGCATCGACGCGCCTATTTCGTCGTGCGAGCTTTCGAGTCGATGGACGCTCACGACGATCTGCCCCGCCGACGTGAACTTGAGCGCGTTTCCCGCGAGGTTGATGAGCACCTGCTGAAGCCGGAAGCCATCGCCGACGAGCACGGAAGGCAAGCTCGGATCGAGATCGAACAGCACTTCGACGTCTTTCGCGCCCTGATTGCCCGACAGCACGATGCCCAGTTCTTCCATCAGCTTTTCAGGCTCGAACGGATGGATATCGAGTTGCAGCTTGCCTGCTTCGATCTTCGAATAGTCGAGGATGTCGTTGAGCAGACTCAGCAGCGATTTCGCGGCAGTTTCGGCCTTGCTCACGTAGTCCTGCTGGCGGTTGTCGAGCGAGGTCAGTTGCACGAGATGCAGCATGCCGAGCACGGCGTTCATCGGTGTGCGGATTTCGTGACTCATGTTCGCGAGGAACGAGGATTTGGCCGCGCTCGCCGCGTCGGCCTGTTCCTTCGCGTCGCGCAGATGGAATTCCAGCTGATATTGATCGGTGACGTCGTAGTTCACGCCCGTCATCACGACGGGCACGCCGTCCGCGTTGCGCTGCGTGCGCAGGCCGCTCTGGATGCGCCGCGTCGTGCCGTCCGGAAGAACGATGCGAAACGGCGGCAGCGTCTCGGTTTCTCCCGCAGCGGCGGCGCGCACGTCGGCCATGATGCTGTCGTGGTCGTCGGGATGAACCCGCAAGCGCCAGTGCTCGAAGTGCAGACCGTTGTCGAGCAATTCCGGCGGGTACTGATAGATCTCGAACATGCGCGCGTTCCAGTGCAGCTTGCCCGTGGCGATATCCCACGACCAGATGCCCAGTTCGGCGATTTCAGCGGCCAGCAGCAACTGATCGCGCGCGTCGGCAAGCTCGCTGCGTTCCTTTCTCTGGCGCGAGATATCCGTAATTACCGATACAAAATGCAAAGCGCCATCCAGACGCATGGCGCCCGTCGAGACGTGCGCCGGAAACGAGGTGCCGTCCTTGCGCTGTCCCGCGAGTTCGCAATCAGCGGTCGCGACGCCTGTCGGCCCCTTGAATTGCATGATGTATTCGTTATACGCATCCAGATGATGGGGCGGCACCAGCATGCGGATGTTCTGTCCGATGACCTCCTTCGCCTTGTAGCCGAACACCCTTTCGCCCGCCGAGTTGAACGAGCGGATTGCGCCGCGCTCGTCCACGGTGATGATCGGGCTGATGGCGGTGTCGAGCACGGTCTGGGTGGTCGCGAGGCTGCGGACGAGTTCCTGCCTGATGCGGATACGCGCGTTGACCTGTCGCACGAGGGTCGAGCCGAACATCGCCAGCACGAGCGCGAGCACGATCGACACGCACGCGTGCCAGACCGTGTCCCGCCACCAGGGCGCGAGGATCTCATCGCGTGAAAGCGCCGCGGCCACGAACAGCGGATAGTCCTGCAATTCGCGCAGGCTGTTGAGGCGCGTGACATGATCTTGCGACGAGCGCGTCGTGAACACGCCCGAACCGTCGTGTTCGAGATGCGCGCGATACAGCGCGGTATCGATTACGTTCTTGCCGACGAAGCGGTCCTCGAAAGGGCGGCGCACGACCATCACGCCTGAATTCAGCACGAGCACGGCCGCGCCCGATTGCCCGAGGTCGAGGCTGTCATAGAAACGCGAGAAGAACTCGATGTCGATGGTCGCGAGCGCGACGCCCGCGAAGCTGCCGTCGGGCGCATCGATACGGCGCGATACCGGCACGATCCACTTGCCCGTCGAGCGGCTCTTCACGGGCGGGCCGATATGAGAGTTCTGATCGGTGTGGGTGCGGTGATATTCGAAGTATTCGCGGTCGGAATTGTTGAAGCGCGAGTCGAGCCGGGGCTGTGAGTTGACGAGCCACGCGCCGTTCTTGTCGTAGATGAAGAGGCCGTTCAATTGCGGCAACTGCTGCACGCGCGTGACCAGAGAACGATGAATGCGCGCGAGCGCTTCGGGCGACGTGCCGTCCTCCTCGACGCGTTCCACCATGCCGATGAGCGTCGTGTCGGCTTCCTTGAAGGTGTCGTTCGCGTGCTGCGCCATCGCGCGCGCGAGGTTCGACGTCGCCGACGTCATCTCGTCCATCTGCACGCGGCGCGCGGCGACGCTGCGCCACACGTCGGTGCCGATCAGAAGCACGCAGACGACGACGATGAACACCGTCATCCTTGAAGTGAGCGAATGGCGAATGAGCACGCCGTTGTCTCCGAGTGAAAGCAGCCGTATCTTATCGCGCGGCCATCAGACCCGTTTACGGCGCGGTTTCATGAAAGCTTGAGTCGGCGCCGAAGGAATATTCGCCGCGTTAGCGCGGTATCGAGAGCATGGATTCGCTTTCGGATCGACCGATGATGTGTTTGTTGGTTGCCCGCTTTCGGAACTGAAAGCGTTGGTTCGTGCCCGACATTTTATCAGCCGGCGCGCGGCTGAATTCGCGCCGAGCCTTGTCGCACGGTGGTTTCGGGAAACTGGCACGGAGGCTGCATTCAAAGCCGACACCCGCCGCCTCAGCGACCTCGCTTCAGCAGTTGCACGTTCGCTCAGCCGGCATGTCATTGACCGACCCGTTAGTGCAAGTGGAGCGAATCATGTTGGGATACCTGATCAATTTTTCGAGAGATATCGTGCTGCCGTTTCTGGTCGGCCGGACCGAAGTGCTGCTGGATCGCGCGGAACATGGCCGGCGCGATGCCTATCTCGCATCGTCCGTCGATATCGGCGAGCTCGAGCGTCGTATGCGTGCCGTCGACATCGACGAGTGATCTTCAACGAACCGGGAACGCATGGATGAAGATGTCGAACGACCAACACGCCGACGCGCGCGTCATCGCGCTGCATTGCTCCGGCGCGGGCGCGAATCAATGGCGCCAGCTCGGCGAAACGCTCGATGCACTCGGCTGCGCCAGAACGCGCTACACGCTCATCGCGCCGGAGCATTACGGCTGCGATAGCGTGGGCCCGTGGAGCGGCGAGCGCGCTTTCACGCTCGCGGACGAAGCGGCGCGCACGGTCGAGATCATCGATCGCCAGCGCGGCAAGGTGCATCTCGTCGGGCATTCGTACGGCGGCGGCGTCGCGTTGCGCGCCGCGCTGGAAAGGCCCCACGGCGTGGCGAGCATCACGCTCTACGAACCGTCGGCGTTTCATTTGCTGAAGGGCATGGGCGCGCGTGGCGCGGCGGAATTCGCGGAGATTCTCGCGATCGCGGCGCGCACGGCGGAAGGCGTCGTCACGGGCGATCTGCGTGGCGCGGCAAGCTCGTTCGTCGATTACTGGAGCGGGCGGGGTGCGTGGTCGGCGTTGCGGCCTTCCATTCAGGCCATGCTCACACGCTGGGTGCCGAAAGCGCCGCTCGATTTTCGCGCGCTGATTCACGAGCCCACACCGGCGAGCGCGTATGCCGCCTTGCGCATTCCCACGCTCGTGATGCGCGGCGAGCATGCGCCCGCGCCGACGCGCCTGATCGCCGAGACGCTGCCTGATCTGATGCCGGCGGCGAAGCTGATCGTCGTGCCCGATGCGGGCCACATGGGTCCGCTCACGCACGCGCCGGCGGTGAATGCGGCGATCGCGCGTCATATCGCCCAGTGCGATGCGCCCGCCGATAACCTAGCCGAGTAGCCCGTCGCGTGACGGCGCGCTCTTGCCCTGACGTTCGATGAGCCGTGCGCGAAACCAGAACGTCCACGCGAGCAGCCCGCCGTAGATCACGTAGCTCACGACCGGCGATACGACGAGATAGCGCTCGACCGGCCAGGTCCACGCGAACCAGAAACGCAATAGCGTTTCGAGCGATAGTCCCACGCCCCACACGAACGTCATGAGCCGCAGCGACGCGCGCAGCATCGCGCTTTCGCTCCAGTACGCCTCGAAGCGCTCGGCGCCGTTTTCCTGTTCGCGCGTGACGGTGGCGCGCGCGAGATAGAAGATGAGCGGACGTTCGAAGAACAGTGAGACCAGGAACACGATGCCCGTCGCGCCCGCTGCCAGCGATTCGCGCACGAGCAGAATGCGCGGGCTGCCGCCCATCGCGAGCATCACGATCGACAGCGCGATGCCGAACAGCACGAGCGCGGAGAGCGCATCGACACGACGCGACCGCGCGAACTCGACGATGCTCCACACGAGCGGCGGCGCGGCCGACGCATAGAGCGCGCCGACATCGCCCCAATACGGCAACGCCACGCGATACGCCAGCCACGGCAGCAGCAGATTGGCGGCGAGTTCCAGCACGAGACCGGGCTTGATCTTTTTCATGGACTCGAAAGTGTGCGCCTGAGCGCCTGGGCCATGAGTCAAGTATAAAAGATCGGACGTGCGCGAATGTACGCGCGCGCGCGGTCGATTGGCGGGGATGTAGAGCGCCGCCCGGCCCAGCGGGCGGCGGCGTGAAGGGATGGGCTTACTTTTTCGGGGCGGTGGCTGTGGCGGCCGCTCCGTTACGCGCTGCGTTCGCTGCGTTCGCGGTGTTCGGGTTATAGGCTGGATTTGCGTTGTAGCTCGGATTGGCCGTGTTCGCGTTCGGGGTGTTCGAATAGTTGTTCGCGGGCTTCGGCTGGAGCGTCTGATTGATGACGCCCATCTGTCCCATCTTCTTTGCGGCCTGACTGTCCGCACTGGCTGCCGTGGCGAAGCACATGCCGGCCACGCCGGCGATCAACGCAATATGCATGGCGCGACGGTGCGCGCGATTGCGGCTCTTCTTCATGACGGCCTCCTTGGCTCATGCTCGCCATGCGGATGCACAGCCAGCGCCTTCATTGTGTGCAAGGACGATGCCCGGAAACAGGAGGGTTTTGCCTAAGTGCATCCGATACGATCTGCGACGCTTTACCGCAGCCATCTTTGATATTCGTCTAACAAATAACCTAGTCTGGTAGGTAGTATGTACTTCGAAACACTCGAAACGAACCACCGGAGGATCACCGCATGTTTCCTGAATATCGCGATCTCATCTCGCGCCTGAAGAGCGAGGATGCTCATTTCTCGCGTCTTTTCGAGCGTCACAACGACCTCGATCATCAGATCAACAACATGGAGACGGGCGTCAGTCCTGCTGATTCCTTCGCCATCGAATCGCTGAAGAAGGAAAAGCTGTTGTTGAAGGACAAGATGTACGCCGTCTTGAGAAAGGCGCGGGAAGCCGCCTAAGAGACGTGAGAGGCAGAGACGCCGAAGCAACAACGAGAGGAAGGAATAAAGGTGATATCGCCAGACAAGCCTCAAGCGCTGCCGGCCTGCATCGAAGAGGAGGAAACGGGCTGCGCGGTCGAAGCGGCGCATGGCCTGCTGACGAACAGCGTCGACGACATACTCCAGCGGCTCGGATCACAGGAGCGCGAAGAGACGGAATCGCTCGTCGATACCGTGAGAACCCTGATCGGCGGTATGTCGCCAGATGAGATATCCACGTTACGCGCCCATCTTTTCGATGGCGACACCGTGCTGCGAACGGCCAACGGCTCGACCGATCCCGACGACGAACTGTCGCCGTCGTGGCGCGAAGGCGGCTATCCGTACCGGCATCTGATGTCGCGGCGTGCGTACGAGAAACAGAAGTATCGCCTGCAGGTTGAGTTGCTGAAGTTGCAGGCGTGGGTGCGCGACACGGGTCAGCGCGTCGTGATCCTGTTCGAAGGACGCGACGCGGCGGGCAAGGGCGGCGCCATCAAACGTTTCATGGAACATCTGAATCCGCGTGGCGCGCGCGTGGTCGCACTGGAAAAGCCGTCCGAGCGCGAGCGGGGGCAATGGTATTTTCAGCGCTACGTGGAGCATTTGCCGACGGCCGGCGAGATCGTCCTTTTCGACCGCTCGTGGTACAACCGCGCCGGCGTGGAGCGCGTGATGGGTTTCTGCACGCCGCGCGAGTACGACGAATTCGTGCAACAGGTGCCCGCGTTCGAGCGCCATCTCTGGCAAAGCGGCACGCACGTCATCAAGCTGTGGTTTTCCGTGAGCCGCGCCGAACAGCGGCGGCGTTTCAAGGAACGCGAGATCCATCCGCTCAAGCAGTGGAAGCTGAGCCCGGTCGATCTCGCATCGCTCGACAAGTGGGACGCCTACACGCAAGCCAAGGAAACGATGTTCGCGCACACCGATAGCGCCGACACGCCCTGGACCGTCGTGCGCTCCGATTGCAAGAAACGCGCGCGCCTCAACGCCATGCGCTACGTGCTGCACAGGTTGCCGTACGCGAATCGCGATCTCAAGGCGATCGGCGCGGTCGATCCTTTCATCGTCGGGCGGCCGTTCTAGCTCGGACTAGTGCCTGTCATCAAAGTCTGCGCGAGCAGGCGGGCGTGCGGAGTGAGGGCGTCGAAGTCGCGGGCGCACAGGTGCAGGCGGCGTGTCGCCCACGGTTCCGAGAGCGGCACGATCGAGAGCGCGGGGCGCTCCAGCATGCGCGCCGACGCCTCCGACAAGATCGCGAGTCCGATGCCCGCCTCGACGAGCATGCCGATGTTGTCGATGCTGCGCATACGGATGCGGTAGCTCATCTGCCTGCCGAGCCGCGACGCGCGCTCGGCCAGATGCATTTCGAGCGCGGCGTCCGATAACCCGACGAACGCCTCGCCGACGATTTCGGCAAACGCCACCGCGCGTTCCCTCGCCAGGCGATGCACGCCGTTCGCCACGACCACCAGCTGATCCTGCGCGAGCAGATGGGTCTGAAGCAGCCCCAGGTCCGCCGTATCCGAAACGATGCCGAGTTCCGCGCGGCCTTCGGCGATCGCCTGCACGATCTCGACGCTCGGGCGCTCGTCGAGATCGATCGAAAGATCCGGATGGGTCGCGAGAAATTCCGTGAGCCGCGGCGGCAGGAAGGCGGCCAGCGCCGCCGTATTCGACATCATCCGGATGCGGCCTTTGAGTCCGGTCGCGAACGAGCGCAGCTCGCCGCGCATCTGCTCGACCTGGCCGAGGATCGCGCGCGCGTGGCGCACGAAGGCGTCGCCCGCGGCGGTCGCCTGCACGCCGCGCCGGTTGCGCTCCAGCAACGGCGCGCCGAGCGCGGCCTCCATGCCCGCGATGCGCTCGCTCGCCGAGGCCAGCGCGAGATGCATGGCCTGCGCGCCGGCCGTGATGCTGCCGCGCTCAACGACGGTCAGGAAAAGCCGCATGTCGGTCAGATCGAAACGCATGCCGCATCCTTCGGTTTCGCCGAAGCCTCGCATTGGAAATGCCAGATTGTAAGCGGCTGGCGGCATCGTTAGCATCTGTCGCATGCAACCCCTTATTCTCATCATAGGCGCGGGTTTTCTTGCGGGCGCGATGAATGCGCTCGCGGGCGGCGGCTCGTTCGTGAGCCTGCCCGCGATGATCGCCGCCGGCTTGCCACCGGTTCAGGCGAACGCATCCAGTACCGTCGCACTGTTTCCGGGCGGCGTGGTGAGCGCGTGGGCGTATCGCGACGGGCTCGGCCCCGTCGGTTCGGTATCGATGCGCAAGATGCTCGTCATGACGCTCATCGGCGGTTTCGTCGGCGCGGCGCTTTTGCTGTCGACGTCGTCGAAGACCTTCTCCTTCGTGCTGCCGTGGCTCTTGCTGTGCGCGAGCCTGACGCTTGCGTTCGGCCGCAAGCTCGGCGAGGCGTTGCGGCGGCGCTGGCATATCGGCGCGGCGGCGGTGCTGTCGATCCAGTTCGCGCTCGGCGTATATGGCGGCTACTTCGGCGGGGCGGTCGGCATCATGATGATGGCGGTGTGGGGCCTGCTCGATTCGCGCGACCTGAAGAGCCTGAACGCGCCGCGCACGCTGCTCGTTAGCGCGGCCAACTCGGTCGCGGTGGTGACTTTCGCGGTGGCGCAGGCGGTGCGCTGGCCGGAGACCATCGCGATGCTGCTCGCGGCAATTGTGGGCGGCTATAGCGGCGCGCAACTCGGCCGGCGCGCGCCGCCGCACTGGATTCGCGCGGGCACGTTGCTCGTCAGCGCCGGCATCACCATCGCGTTCTTTGTGAAGACCTACGGGCCGATGTTGTCGAACCGGTGATCGACACCAGTGTCGCAGCAATGCGGCCGATTTCCGCCGAGTCGAATTTAAGCCAGGGGTTGGCCGTTTTATAGGTGAACAGACCCAAGGGGACCATCATGTTTCCCGCTTTGCTCGAAACCATCGGTGCGCTGTCGCTGCTCGTGAGCATCGCGGCGAAGATCGTGTTGCTGCGCGATCCGCACGAAGACAGCGCGGACGATCCGCTCAAAGCCGCGCCGGTCCGACGAGCCTGCGCCGCGTGTTTCCGGCGCAAGCCGGCCGCTGGAGCATATCGCTCGCGCTGTGTGCGCCCGGTCGTCAGTGCGCGTTGCGTTCGAGCGGCGGCAGGCCGAGCGGCTTTTTCGCGGACTCGTAAGCACGGATGAAGCGCGGATCGTCATCGAGTTCGCGCGCCATCCACTTCGACAGATCTTCGCCGCAGGCCGGATCGGCGATATCGCGGAAACACGGCGAATTCGCGGGCATCATGGTCGCCGCCCAGTAAAAGCTGAAGAGCGCCTGCTTTTCCGCGGGCTCCATGGTGAGCGCCTGCGGATCGGTTCCGGAAAACCAGCGGTCGAGCCGGGTCGAAAGGGTCGCTTCCGTTTCGTGGCTGTCGTATGAAAAGACGTAGCCGCCGCCTGCCTGGGCTGTATGAAAGTCGTTCATCACGACGTCGCTGACGAAGCGCGCCGCCTTTGCATTGGCCGCGAACGTTTGCGCGGAGGCATCCCATGCAAAAACGCAAAGGGCGACAAGCAATGCATTTGTTTTATGCCGAACGAGCGTGCGGCATTTTTTCCGATTGCTGGCCGAGTTCACACGAGTGAGAGGAAATAATTGCGTATCACCGCGAGTGTTGCGGCGTTGAAATAGATCTCGCGATTCTACTGAGTTATTCGATAGATCGGCAAGGAACAGTGAACGCTCACAAATGGTGCATCTGAATAGCGTTTTACTTTATTGCGCGCACCAAAGCAAAACGGCCCGTGAGGGCCGTTTCGTTGCCAGAGGCGAGTGCGCTGAAACTTACAGCGGCTGGATCGTCGAAGCTTGCTTGCCCTTCGGGCCTTGCTTGACTTCGAAGCTCACCTTCTGATTCTCCTGGAGCGACTTGAAACCCTTGGACTGGATTTCGGAGAAATGTGCAAACAGGTCCTCACCGCCGTCGTCCGGCGTGATGAAACCAAAACCCTTTGCATCGTTGAACCACTTCACAGTACCTGTTGCCATTTTTCCAAACCCTATTGAGACGGATTACGTTGTAGATGCGCTTCGAATCTCGAGCGGCATAGAGTTTTACCATGCCAGAACGCCGAGTTCAAATAAGCGTTTCTGCTAAGAGACGCGACATTTGCGCGTCATACTTCGTTTTTCGGGAGCCTGCGCCGCCGATTGCCTTTTTGTCCGGACAATACTCGCCCGCGCATTCGATTATCCTCGACCTTTCGGTCAGGCAAAAGACAAAAGGCACGAAATCATGGCACATACGCTTTCCAGCGTCGCGCAAAGCGCGGCGTCCGACACCGTCCGGCTCGATGCGCCGGAGATCGCCGAGGCACGCCGGGAGCTTGCCGCCTGCTTTCAGCTCGCGGCGCTGCACGGCTTCGAGGAGGGCGTGTGCAATCACTTTTCGGCGGTGGTGCCGGGCCGCGACGATCTGTTCTTCGTGAACCCGTACGGCTATGCCTTCAGCGAGATCACGGCGTCGCGCCTTCTGGTTTGCGATTTCGAAGGCAATGTCATCGACGGCGAGGGTGAGCCGGAAGCGACCGCCTTCTATATTCACGCGCGTCTGCATAAGCTGATGCCGCGCGTGAAGGCGGCGTTCCATACGCATATGCCGAACGCGACTGCGCTGTGTCTGCTCGACGGGCCACCGCTCCTGTGGCTCGGGCAGACGTCATTGAAATTTTATGGCCGCACCGCGGTCGACGAGGATTACAACGGCCTCGCGCTCGATGATGCCGAAGGCGACCGCATCGCCAGCGCGATGGGCGACGCCGATATCCTCTTCCTCAAGAATCACGGCGTGATGGTTGCGGGTGCGACGATCGCCGAGGCGTGGGACGATCTCTACTATCTCGAGCGCGCGGCTGAAGTGCAGTTGCGCGCGATGAGCGCGAACCGGCCGCTCAAGGTTGTGCCGCACGAGATTGCGCAGCGTACTTACGAGCAGATGCGTGAGGGGGATGCACAGAGCGCGAAGGCGCATCTTGCGAGCGGGATGCGACAGTTGCGGGGGAGGGGGATTGATTTTGAGGGGTGACTACTTCCGCGCCCCAAACCCCCTGAACCACCCACGCTTCCCCATATCCGCCTGCTGCAAAAACACCGCGATCACGATGATCAATCCCTTGAGCACGAGCTGCGTATTGCTATCGATATCATTGAGCAGCAGGATATTACTCAGGAATCCAAATATCAGCACACCGGCAACCGTCCCCGACACGCGCCCGACCCCACCCGAAAGGCTCGTGCCGCCTATCACAACAGCCGCGATCGCGTCCAGCTCCCAGCCCATGCCGGCATCCGCCTTGCCTTGCCGGTATTGCGCCGCATAAAGCACGCCGACCAGCGCCGAGAGCAAGCCCGAGATCGCATAAGCGGCCATCTTGTGACGTGCGACATCGAGTCCTGACACCACCGCGCATTTCTCGTTTCCACCGATCGCATAAAGATACTTGCCGAATACGGTGCGGTTCATCACGAACCCCACCACGATCGCGATCACCAGAAAGAAAAGCGCAGGCACCGGCACCACATTGAAGAGCAGCGCGCGCAGCGCTTCGATATCGCTCGTTGCATTGGTGCCACTGTAGATCGAATAGACGGCCGTATCCTGGCCCGCGATCAGACGCGAGGCGCCCAGCACGCCCACCATCGCGGCAAGCGTGACGATGAAAGGCTGCATGCGTCCGCGCGTGATGATCCAGCCGTTGAGCGCGCCCAGCGTGAAACCCGCGAGCGGCACGATCCACATCACGGCGAGCAGGGGCATGCGATGCCCGCCATGCAGCGCGATATACGCGCAGGCCAGCGCCGCGACGATCAGCGCGATGCCCGCCTGCATCGCAACGGGCGAACGATCCGCGACGCGCACGGTCTGCGCATCGCGCGCACGCATGATGCCGCGCGCGACACCGAGCACGGCGAACACGATCGCGAACACGGCGATCGCATCGAGCACGAGCGATGCGTAGGTTGCGCGGTTCCAGCCATCGGTGGTGAGCAGCATCGCGGTGAGCACGCTGCCGAGTCCCATGATCGCGCCCACCGACAGATCGATGCCCGCCGTGATGATCACGAGCGTCATGCCGATTGAAATCACGCCGACGTTCGCGACTTGCCGGAACACGTCGGAGATATTCGCGCTCGACAGAAAGATGTTGCCGCCGTCGGCCGCGTGCGGCGACGTGAACGCGCCCACCACCAGCAGCACGATGAGCCCGAGGTAATACTTCAGATACGTGAGGAACGTGCTCAGGTGTCGCTGACGGGCGGTGGCCGCGGACTCGGCGAGTTGGTCCTGCGCTTGCAGCATGATATGCGTCTCCGTTTATCGCTTCAGGGCGAGGCCATCCTGATGAGCACATCGCCCGAGAATTGCTCGCGCGTCAGTACGCCGCGCGCGTGTCCTTCGCACATCACGAGGATGCGATCGGCCAGAAGCATCAGTTCATCGATTTCCGAACTCGCGACGATCACCGTCACGCCTTCGCGTGCGGCCGCGAGTATCTGCCGATAGATCTCGGCCTTCGCGGCGACATCGACGCCGCGCGTGGGTTCATCGAGCAGAAGAATGCGCGGCTTCGTCATCAGCCATTTGCCGATGATGAGTTTCTGCTGATTACCGCCCGACAGGGTGCTCGCATCCTGCGCGAGCGTGCGATGCTTGACGTTCGATGCCCGCGCCTGCGATGCGGCCCATGCCTGCATGCGGCCGCGTCGATAGAATGGGAATCCCGGCGCGCGCGAGAGCGAAGGCAGAACGAGGTTCGCTTCCAGCGACTGATCGAGCACGAGCCCGTCTTTCTTGCGGTCTTCGGTCACGAAGGCAAGGCCGGCCGCGGCCGCGCGATCCGGCGAATCGATCGCATGCGTGTGACCCGCCACGCGTATCTCGCCTTCGCGCCGATACCGCGACACGCCGAACAACGCCTCGAGTATCTCCGTCTTGCCCGCGCCGAGCAGCCCCGAGATGCCGAACACTTCGCCTTGTTGCACCGCGAACGACACATCCGATACGACCGCGCGCGCCGGTCCCCATAACGTGAGGCCGCGCACGTCCACGGCGAGCGGGCGCGCTTGCGGCGCCTCGGCTTCGGTGCGCTCGGGCGGCGCGAAGTCCTTGCCGATCATCATCGAGACGAGCGCCGACGACGATTCGACCTGCCGCATCTGCAAGGTCGCGATGCGTCTTCCGTCGCGCAACACGGTCACGCGGTCCGCGACCGCGAATACTTCGCCGAGCCGGTGACTGATGAGCACGATACCCATGCCGCGCTCGCGCAGATCGCGTGTCAGCGTGAGCAGCGCCTGCGTTTCGGTGTCGGAGAGCGCGGACGTCGGTTCGTCCATGATGAGCACGCGCGCATCGGCGAGCAGCGCCTTCGCGATCTCGACCAGTTGCTTCTCGCCGACACGCAAGGTGCCGACGAGCGTATTCGGCGGCGCGCGAAAGCCGAGTTGCGCGAGCACTTTCGCGGCCGCGTTGTGCATTGCGCGGCGATCGGGAAAGCCCATGCGCGTGCGTATTTCCTTGCCGAGAAAGATGTTATCGACGGCGGAGAGCGTGTCGACGAGATTCAACTCCTGATGAATGATCGCGATGCCCGCGCGCGTGGCGTCGTTCACGCTCGTCATGCGCGTCGGCTCGCCGCGCACGCG
>Ga0160459_100130_pt1 | contig 52910 bp, 53 predicted proteins | sample HID1973K_E6MG_FD_108208 | JGI IMG/M metagenome (GOLD analysis project Ga0160459, IMG submission 108208) | Enriched mosquito-associated microbial communities from UW Madison campus, WI, USA - HID1973K_E6 MG | ecosystem: Host-associated > Arthropoda: Insects > Digestive system > Unclassified ...
AGGCGCCGAAAGGCGCCTTTGTTTTTTTCCCGAGTCCCGAGTCCCGAGTCCCGAGTCCCGAGTCCCGAGTCCCGAGTCCCGAGTCCCGAGTCCCGAGTCCCGAGTCCCGAGTCCCGAGTCCCGAAAAAACTCAAACCTCCAGCGAAGCCAGATCGCCCTTCGACTCCAGCCACTGCTTGCGATCGCCCGCGCGCTTCTTGGCCAGCAGCATGTCCATCAGCGAGCTGGTCTCGTCGCCATCGTCCACGGTCAGCTGCACCAGGCGGCGGGTGTCGGGGTGGATGGTGGACTCGCGCAACTGCTGCGGGTTCATCTCGCCCAGGCCCTTGAAGCGGGTCACGCTGACCTGGCCGCCCATGCCCTTCTTGGATTCGGCTTTCTCGCGCGCGATCTTGTCCAGCAGCGTGGTCTTCTCTTCCTCGTCCAGGGCATAGAACACCTGCTTGCCCACGTCCACGCGGAACAGCGGCGGCATCGCCACGAACACGTGCCCGGCCGCGACCAGCGACGGAAAGTGCTTGAGGAACAGCGCCGTCAGCAGGGTGGCGATGTGCAGGCCGTCGGAGTCGGCGTCGGCCAGGATGACCACCTTGCCGTAGCGCAGCCCGTCGATCTCGGCCTTGCCCGGGTCGCAACCAATCGCGATCGCCAGGTTGTGCACTTCCTCCGAGGCGAGCACGCTGCCCGAGGAGACTTCCCAGGTGTTGAGGATCTTGCCGCGCAACGGCAGGATCGCCTGGAAGTCCTTGTCGCGCGCCTGCTTGGCCGAGCCGCCGGCCGAGTCGCCTTCGACCAGGAACAGTTCGGTGCGCGAGAGGTCCTGGCTGATGCAGTCGGCCAGCTTGCCGGGCAGGGCCGGGCCCTGGGTGACCTTCTTGCGGACGATCTGCTTTTCGGTCTTCAGGCGTGCGCTGGCGCGCTCGATGGCGATCTGCGCGATCTTCTCGCCGATCTCCACGTTCTGGTTCAACCACAGGCTGAAGGCGTCGTGCGCGGCGCCTTCGATGAAGCCGGCGGCCTGGCGCGAGGACAGGCGTTCCTTGGTCTGGCCGGAGAACTGCGGGTCGGTCATCTTCAGCGACAGCACGAAGGCGACGCGGTCCCATACATCTTCCGGCGCCAGCTTCACGCCGCGCGGCAGCAGGTTGCGGAAGTCGCAGAATTCGCGCAGCGCATCGGTCAGGCCCGAGCGCAAGCCGTTGACGTGGGTGCCGTGCTGGGCGGTGGGAATCAGGTTGACGTAGCTTTCCTGCACCAGCTCGCCCTCGGCGACCCAGGCTACGGCCCAGTCGACGATCTCGGTGTCCTTCTTCAGGCTGCCCACGAACAGTTCGGCCGGCAGCAGCTCGCGCCTGGCCAGTTCGCCCTTCAGCAGCTCCTGTTTCAAATAGGCGCGCAGGCCGTCCTCGTAGTACCAGCTGTCCTGCTCGCCGGTGGCCTCGTCGAACAGCTTCACGGTCAGGCCAGGGCACAGCACGGCCTTGGCGCGCAGCAGGTGGCGCAGGGCGCGAGCGTTGAACTTGGGCGTATCGAAGTACTTCGGGTCCGGCCAGAAGCGCACGCGGGTGCCGGTGTTCTTCTTGCCCACCGTGCCGACCACTTCCAGCGGGCTGGCGCGGTCGCCGTCGCGGAAGGTGATGCGGTGCTCGCTGCCGTCGCGGCGGATGTGCACCTCGACCAGCTTGGACAGCGCATTGACCACGCTCACGCCGACGCCATGCAAGCCGCCGGAGAAGGTGTAGTTGCGGTTGTTGAACTTGCCGCCGGCATGCAGCCGGGTGAGGATCAGTTCGACGCCGGGGATTTTTTCTTCCGGGTGGATGTCCACCGGCATGCCGCGGCCGTCGTCGGAGACCTCGCAGCTGCCGTCCTTATATAGGGTGACTTCGACCGTGCGGGCGTGGCCGGCGAGCGCCTCGTCCACGGAGTTGTCGACCACTTCCTGCGCCAGGTGGTTCGGGCGCGTAGTGTCGGTGTACATGCCGGGGCGGCGCTTGACCGGGTCCAGGCCGGAAAGGACTTCGATATCGGCGGCGTTGTAGCGGGTGTTCATGCAGCTCGCGATAGGCGTTGGACGACGCGCAAGTGTGCGGTCTGGGGCGGCGATTTGCACGCGGGTGCCGGGCATTCAGTGCCGGGCCGGTCGCGCGGGGCTAACCTGCACGCCGTGGATCGCCTTGCAAACCATGCCTTGCGGACCCATCTGGGGCGCAAGGTGGCGCTGAAGAGGAGAAGCGACAATGAAGACCCGACACATCCTGATGCTTGCCGCCGGCGTGGCCGCGCTGGCAGCGGTTCCCTTCGCCATGGCCCAGCAGAAGGGCGGCCAGGCCGAAGCCTCCGGCCAGCAGGGCGCCGCCGCCCAGCAGTCCGCCGATGCCACGGCGCAGGCCGAGTCCGACGCGCGCGCCCAGCGCCGCGCTGCGGCCGCCGCGCAGAAGGAGCAGGCGATCAAGCAGGGCAAGCTGGACAAGGGCGCCAAGGAGCCGGAAGAGGAAAAGCCGCTGCGCTGAGCCCCGCCGTTGTTACCCCAAACGCCCCGGCGCAGCCCGGGGCGTTTGTTTTTTGAGCAGCCGCCGGCGCCATGCCCTTGGGCAAAGCGCCGGCAACCTGTAAACTATGGCTTTCCGGGAGGCCTTGAGCCATGACCCCCCTGATCTTCGTTACCGGCGGCGTAGTGTCCTCGCTTGGCAAGGGCATCGCCGCCGCTTCGCTTGCGTCCATCCTCGAAGCACGTGGCCTGAAGGTCACGATGATGAAGCTGGACCCCTACATCAACGTCGACCCGGGCACGATGAGCCCGTTCCAGCACGGCGAGGTGTACGTCACCGACGACGGCGCCGAAACCGACCTGGACCTGGGCCACTACGAGCGCTTCCTGCGCACCCGCCTGTCGCGCAAGAACTCGGTCACCACCGGCCGGATCTACGAGAACGTGATCCGCAAGGAACGCCGCGGCGACTACCTCGGCGCCACCGTGCAGGTAATCCCGCACATCACCGACGAGATCCGCCGCTGCATCGACGAGGCCACCGAGGGCTTCGACGTGGCGCTGGTGGAGATCGGCGGTACCGTCGGCGACATCGAGTCGCTGCCCTTCCTGGAGGCGATCCGCCAGGTGCGCACCGAGCGCGGCGCCGAGAAGGCGCTGTTCATGCACCTCACCCTGGTGCCGTACATCGCCGCCGCCGGCGAGCTGAAGACCAAGCCGACCCAGCATTCGGTCAAGGAACTGCGTTCGATCGGCATCCAGCCCGACGTGCTGCTGTGCCGTTCCGAGCAGGCGATCCCGGACTCCGAGCGGCGCAAGATCGCGCTGTTCACCAACGTCTCCGAGCGCGCGGTGATCAGCGCGGCCGATATCGACGTGCTCTACGGCATGCCGCTGGAACTGCACCGCCAGGGCCTGGACGAGATCGTCATCGACCAGTTCAAGCTGCGCGACAAGGCCGGCCCGGCCGAGCTGTCCGAGTGGGCGGCGGTGGTCGATGCGGTCAAGCATCCGCTGGACGAAGTCACCATCGCCGTCGTCGGCAAGTACGTCGACCACCAGGATGCCTACAAGTCGGTCGGCGAGGCGCTCAAGCACGGCGGCCTGCGCCAGCGCACCAAGGTCAACCTGAAGTGGCTCGAAGCCCAGGAACTGGAAGGCACGGACCTGTCGGCGCTGGCCGACGTGGACGGCATCCTGGTGCCGGGCGGCTTCGGCGACCGCGGTTTCGAAGGCAAGGTGCTGACCTCGCGCTATGCGCGCGAAACCGGCCTGCCGTACTTCGGCATCTGCTACGGCATGCAGGCGGCGGTGGTCGACTTCGCCCGCCACGTGGCCGGGCTGGAAGGGGCCAACAGCACCGAGAACGACCGCCAGTCACCGCACCCGGTGATCGGCCTGATCACCGAATGGCGCACCGCCAGCGGCGAAGTGGAAAAGCGCGACGAGAAGTCCGACCTCGGCGGCACCATGCGCCTTGGCCTGCAGGAACAACGCCTCAAGCCCGGCACCCTGGCGCGCGAGCTGTACGGCAAGGACGTGGTCGCCGAGCGCCACCGCCACCGTTACGAGTTCAACAACCGCTACCGCACCCAGCTGGAAGACGCCGGCCTGGTGGTCGCCGCCAAATCGATGGACGACACGCTGGTGGAGATGATCGAACTGCCGCGCGAAACCCATCCCTGGTTCCTGGCCTGCCAGGCGCACCCGGAGTTCCTGTCCACCCCGCGCGACGGCCACCCGCTGTTCATCGGCTTCATCCGTGCCGCGCGCGAGCGCAAGGCCGGCGGCAAGCTCTTGAGGGAAGCCCGGGCCTGACCCATATCAGCCCTGTCCCGCATGGCGGGACGGGGCGGCGCCCGGCGAACGGGCCGTTCTTCGCGCAATTCCCAGGAGTGTCGAGATGAAACTGTGTGGTTTCGAAGTGGGGCTGGACCAGCCGCTGTTCCTCATCGCCGGTCCGTGCGTGATCGAGTCGATGCAGCTTCAGCTGGACGTGGCGGGCCGGCTGAAGGAGATCACCGGCAAGCTCGGCATGAACTTCATCTTCAAGTCCAGCTTCGACAAGGCCAACCGCACCTCCGGCAACAGCTTCCGCGGCCCCGGCCTGGAAGAGGGCCTGAAGGTACTGGCCGAGGTGAAGAAGCAGATCGGCGTGCCGGTGCTGACCGACGTGCACGAGTACACCCCGATGAACGAGGTTGCCGCCGTCGTCGACGTGCTGCAGACCCCGGCCTTCCTGGTGCGGCAGACCGACTTCATCCGCAATGTCTGCGCGGCGGGCAAGCCGGTCAACATCAAGAAGGGCCAGTTCCTGTCGCCGTGGGACATGAAGCCGGTGGTCGAAAAGGCCAAGTCGACCGGCAACAACGACATCATGGTGTGCGAACGCGGCGCCTCGTTCGGCTACAACAACCTGGTCAGCGACATGCGCTCGCTCAGCGTGATGCGCGACACCGGCTGCCCGGTGGTGTTCGACGCCACCCACTCGGTTCAGTTGCCGGGCGGGCAGGGCACGACTTCCGGCGGCCAGCGCGAATTCGTGCCGGTCCTGGCGCGCGCGGCGGTGGCGGTGGGCGTGGCGGGCCTGTTCGCCGAAACCCACCCCGACCCGAGCAAGGCCTTGTCCGACGGCCCCAATGCCTGGCCGCTGGACAAGATGGAGGCCTTGCTGGAGACCCTGCTGGCACTGGATACGATCACCAAGAAGCACGGTTTCATCGAATCCACACTTTGAAGTTTCACGGCCGCCCCTGAGGCGGCCGTTTTGGTTCTGTGAGCGCTTATGGACTGGCGCCTGCTTTCCGCGCGTGGCGGCCGGGAGCAGCCCCTATCGGGACACGCCAAGAGCCGCATCCATGCGGGGCTCGGAGGGCGGCGTCCTTGCCGCCCTACGGTCCCGATAGGGGCTGCCCCCGACCGCCCGAGAGTCCACGTGTGAGCGGACGGAAAGTCCAAAGCGGCTGATCTCCGCTCTTGATTTTCGAACCGGCGGGCGTGATCCATCTGGGGCGTCCGGGGGTATGCCCTGGTGGGGGCGTTGGCGGCATGGATGCCGCCAGACGAGCCACGCAGGGATGCAGTATTTGGCGTCCCCCACCAGGGCATACCCCCGGACGCCCGAGCGATAGCAACCCAACCGCCGCGCTTCGCGGGAAACAGTGTCGATTGGTTGCGGATGCACCCGTCTTCTCCCATCGCCCCCCACATTCACTACAATGCGCCTGCTGTTCCGGCGCCCGCGCTTGCGTGCCCGGATGAACCCCATCAACCGCCGCGCGTGCGCGGCGCCGCAGATCGCCAGGACCCCATGACCCAGATTGCCAAGATCCACGCTCGCGAAATCCTCGATTCCCGTGGCAACCCCACGCTGGAAGCCGAAGTCACCCTCGGCGACGGTTCGTTCGGCCGCGCCGCCGTGCCCTCGGGCGCCTCGACCGGCACCAAGGAAGCGGTGGAACTGCGCGACGGCGACAAGACCCGCTACCTGGGCAAGGGCGTGCGCAAGGCGGTCGAAAACGTCAACGGCACCATCGCCGCCTCGCTCGCCGGCTTCGACGCCGCCGACCAGGAAGGCCTGGACCGCCGCCTGATCGACCTCGACGGCACCGAGAACAAGGGCCGCCTGGGCGCCAACGCCCTGCTCGGCGTCTCGCTCGCCGCCGCCCACGCCATGGCCGCCTCGCGCAAGCAGGCACTGTGGCAGTACCTGGCGACCATCACCGAGTCCGACGTCTCGCTGCCGGTGCCGATGATGAACATCATCAACGGCGGCGCGCATGCCGACAACAACGTCGACTTCCAGGAATTCATGGTCCTGCCGGTCGGCTTCGGCTCGTTCTCCGAAGCCCTGCGCGCCGGCACCGAAATCTTCCATTCGCTCAAGTCCGTGCTCAAGGGCCACGGCCTGAGCACGGCGGTAGGCGACGAAGGCGGCTTCGCCCCGGACTTCCGCAGCAACGTCGAAGCCCTGGACACCATCCTGGAAGCCATCGGCAAGGCCGGCTACACCGCCGGCGAAGACGTGCTGCTGGGCCTGGACGTGGCCTCCAGCGAGTTCTACGAGAACGGCAAGTACAACCTGGTGGGCGAGAACAAGCGCCTGACCTCCGAGCAGTTCGTCGACTTCCTCGCCGACTGGGCCGCGCAGTACCCGATCGTCTCGATCGAAGACGGCCTGGCCGAAGACGACTGGGCCGGCTGGAAGCTGCTCACCGACCGCATCGGCAAGAAGGTGCAACTGGTCGGCGACGACCTGTTCGTCACCAATCCGAAGATCTTCAAGCAGGGCATCGAGTCGGGCACGGCTAACGCCATCCTGATCAAGGTCAACCAGATCGGCACCCTGACCGAGACCCTGGAAGCCATCGCCATGGCCCACCACGCCAACTACGCGGCGATCGTCTCGCACCGCTCGGGCGAGACCGAGGACACCACCATCGCCGATATTGCGGTCGCCACCACCGCGACCCAGATCAAGACCGGTTCGCTGTGCCGCAGCGACCGCGTGGCCAAGTACAACCAGCTGCTGCGGATCGAGGAAGCCCTGGGTGCCGGCGCGCGTTATGCCGGTCGTAACGCCTTCGTGTCGATCAAGCAGTAAGCGATGCGCAACTGGCGCTGGCTGCTGCTGGTGCTGGCGGTACTGCTGGCCTGGCTGCAGTACCGCTTCTGGTTCGGTCCCGGCAATTCCGGCGAAGTGGTGTTGCTGGAAGAGCAGGTGGCCAAGCAGAAGCGCGACAACGAGGGCCGGCAGCAGCGCAACGAAGCGCTGGCCGCCGAGGTCAAGGACCTCAAGGACGGCGAGGCCGCCATCGAAGAGCGCGCGCGCAGCGAGCTGGGCATGATCAAGCCCGGCGAAAAGTTCTACCGCGTGGTCGAGGACGTGCCGCCCGCCGCCGCGAACGCGACGGACGGGCCGCCCGCCGCCGAACCCAGCCCGGGCGAGCAACCCTGATGGCCACCGTCTGGGCCGTGGTCCCGGCGGCCGGGCGCGGCGCGCGCTTCGGCGCGCCCCTGCCCAAGCAGTACATGGCCGCCGCCGGCCGCCCGTTGATCGCCTACACCCTGGATGCGCTGGCCGCGCATCCGGCCGTGGCCGGGCTGATGGTCGTGCTGTCCGAAGGCGACCCCGACTGGCCGGGCTGGCGCGCCGTGGCCGGCAAGCCGATCCTCACCACCACCGGCGGCGACAGCCGCGCCGCCTCGGTACTGGCCGGCGTGCTGGCCCTGCCGGACAGTGTGCGCAGCGACGACTTCGTGCTCGTGCACGATGCCGCGCGCCCCAACCTGGGCCCGACCGACCTCGACCGCCTGCTGGAAACCGGCCGCAACGACCCGGTCGGCGCGATCCTGGCCGCACCGGTGCGCGACACCCTCAAGCGCGCCGGCGACGACGGCGGCATCGACCGCACCGAGCCGCGCGAACGCCTGTGGCGCGCGCTGACCCCGCAACTGTTCCGCCGCCACCAGCTCGTGCGCGGCCTGCAGGAAGCGGCGGCGGCCGGCGTCGATGTCACCGACGAAGCCATGGCCATGGAGCGGCTCGGCCTGCGCCCCTTGCTGGTGGAAGGCGCCGAGGACAACTTCAAGATCACCACGCCGGCCGACCTGGCCCGCTTCGAATTCGAACTTTCCCGGCGCGGCGCTTGAGCGCGCCCGCCGATGCAGGACACCCAACACAGATGAGCGGTTTGAACTTCCGTATCGGCCAAGGCTATGACGTGCATGCCTTCGGCGAAGGCGACCACGTGATGCTCGGCGGCGTGCGCGTGCCGCATGCCCAGGGCGTGCTGGCGCACAGCGACGGCGACGTGATCCTGCACGCCCTGTGCGACGCCATGCTCGGCGCGCTCGCGCTGGGCGACATCGGCCAACACTTCCCGCCGTCCGACGAGCGTTGGAAAGGTGCCGACAGCACCCGCTTCCTCACCCATTGCGACCAATTGTTGCGCGAACGCGGCTGGCAGGTGGGCAACGCCGACGTAACCGTGGTCTGCGAGCGGCCCAAGGTCGGCCCGCACGCCCTGGCCATGCGCGAGCGCATCGCCGGCCTGTTGGGGATCGCTTTGGACCGGGTGAGCGTCAAGGCCACCACCAGCGAGAAACTCGGCTTCACCGGGCGCGGCGAGGGCATTGCCGCACAGGCCGTCGTGCTGTTGGTGGCGCTGTGAGCGAACTGCCGCGCGCCTTTGGCGATGCCGTGCTGAGCGCGCGCATGCGCAGCGAGCCGGAAGACTTCCAGGTCGACGAGCTCCCGGCCTTCGCGCCGACCGGCGAGGGCGAGCACCTGCTGCTGACCGTGCGCAAGCGCGGCCAGAACACCGCCCACATCGCGCGCCGCCTGGCGCAATGGGCCGGCTTGCCCGAGATGGCCATCAGCTACGCCGGCCTCAAGGATCGCCACGCCGTGACCACGCAGCGCTTCAGCGTGCACCTGCCCAAGCGCATCGCCCCGGACCTGGCCTTGCTCGACGACGACGAGATGCAGGTGGTCGAATCGACCTGGCACAACCGCAAATTGCAGCGCGGCGCCCTGGCGGGCAACCGCTTCGGCCTGGTGCTGCGCGACGTACAGGGCGAACGCGCCGCGATCGACGCGCGCCTGGCCGAGATCGCCGGCCGCGGCATTCCCAACTGGTTCGGCGAACAGCGCTTCGGCCATGGCGGCGGCAACATCCCGGCGGCCCTGGGCATGTTCGGCGGCCGCCGGGTGCGCAAGGACCAGCGCTCGCTGCTGCTGTCGGCCGCGCGCTCGCAACTGTTCAACCAGGTCCTGGCCGCCCGCGTCGCCCGCGGCGACTGGGACCAGCCGCTGCCGGGCGAGGTGTGGATGCTCGATGGCTCGCGCAGCGTATTCGGCCCGGAAGCGTGGAGCGACGTATTGGCGCAGCGCCTGGCCGACTTCGACATCCACCCGAGCGGCCCGTTGTGGGGCGCGGGAGAATTGCGCAGCCAGGATGAAGCGGCGGCGGTCGAGCTGGGCGCGCTGGCCGACGAGACCTCGCTTGCCTTGCGTACGGGCCTGGAGCAGGCCAGGCTGAAGCAGGAGCGACGCGCGCTGCGATTGCGGCCGAAGGACCTGCGCCACGAATGGCGTGGCGAAGACGTGCTCTGGCTGGGCTTCGAATTGCCGCCAGGCTGCTATGCCACGGCGGTTTTGCAGGAATTGGGCGACGTCGAAGCGCACGCAAGCTGATGCCAGTTCCCCTTCTTCCGTATCGCGGAAGAAGGTGCTTCGCTCTCTTCACCGTCCGCGCTGAACTGTCGGGCGTCCGGGGGCCTGGCCCCCGGATGCCGCGCGACCAGCTCTCAGCAATAGCAGCTTCACCGCCGCGCCAACAACACCAACAGCGCGCCCGTTCCCCCCTGGGTAGCAGGCGCCGAATGAAACGCCAGCACATCGTTGCGCTGCCGCAACACCCGATCCACCAGATTCTTCAACACCGGCACACCGCCCTCCGACTGCATCCCCTTGCCGTGGATGATCCGCACGCAGCCGAACTCGTGCGCATGCGCCTCCAGCAGGAACTGGCGTAACAACCCCTCCGCCTGCGCCGCACTGGCCCCATGCAGGTCCAACTCGTCCTGCACCGAGAACTGCCCGCGCCGCAGGCGCTGGAACACCCGCGCCGGCACATGCTCGCGGCGATAACTCGCCGTGTCCCCGGCCTCCAGCGGCGCGCTGTCGCGCAACAACCGCGCGAATTCACCCTGCGCCTCGGCCTCGTCGCGCTCGGCCATGCGCGCCCGTGGCCGCGGCCGCGGGCGCTGCGGCGGCGCCGGCTGCGGCTGGCGGATCGGCTTGACCTCGCCGATCGCCGCGCGGAACAGCGCAGCGTCGTCGGCGTCATCGTCTTCGGAATGCGACATGGGCACAGCGTAGCCTGCGCACGCTGCCACGCAAATGCCGGCTGCCGGGCGGCAAGCGCGGGGAACGATCCGGTATCATGAACCGGCTTTTCGAGGAGTCCCATGCGCGTACTGGTTAGCAACGACGACGGTGTCGACGCCCCCGGCATCAAGATTCTCGCGGAACACCTGCGCGGCGCCGGCCACGAGGTGATGGTGGTCGCGCCCGATCGCGACCGCTCCGGCGCCAGCAATTCGCTGACGCTGGACCTGCCGATCCGCACCAAGCGCATCGACCACTACACCTGCAGCGTCGCCGGCACCCCGACCGACTGTGTGCACCTGGCCCTGACCGGCATGCTCGACTACGAGCCGGACATCGTCGTGTCGGGCATCAACAACGCGGCCAACCTGGGCGACGACGTGATCTATTCCGGCACCGTCTCGGCGGCGATGGAAGGGCGCTTCCTCGGCCTGCCGGCGGTGGCCGTGTCGCTGGTGACCCGCAACCACGAAGCCCACCACTTCGAGACCGCCGCGCGCGCTGCGGTACAGATCGTCGCGCGCCTGGTCGCCGACCCGCTGCCGGCCGACACCATCCTCAACGTCAACGTGCCCGACCTGGCCTGGGCCGACGTGCGCGGTTTCGAGACCACGCGCCTGGGCAACCGCCACCGTTCCGAGTCCTGCCTGCCGCAGACCGACCCGCGCGGCAACACCGTGTACTGGATCGGCCCGGCCGGCCCCGAACAGGACGCCGGCCCCGGCACCGACTTCCACGCCGTGCGCACCGGCCACATCTCCATTACTCCGATCCATGTCGATCTCACGCGCTACCAGGCACTGGAGAAGGTCGCCGGCTGGGTCGGCGGGCTGACCGACGCCATGGACGAGGCCTTCGGCGCCGCCGGGGGCCGCCAGCCATGACCGCGCGCCTGCGACTGCAGCCCGAAGCGGTGGGCATCGGCATGACCTCCCAGCGCGTGCGCGACCGCCTGGTCGACCGCCTGCGCGAGGCCGGCATCGCCGACGAACGCGTGCTCAACGCCGTGCGCACCGTGCCGCGGCACCTGTTCATCGACGAGGCCCTGGCCTCGCGCGCCTACGAAGACACCGCGCTGCCGATCGGCCAGGGCCAGACCATTTCCCAGCCGTGGGTGGTGGCGCGCATGACCGAGGCGATCCTCGAGATCGCGCCGAAGAAGGTGCTGGAAGTGGGTACCGGCTCCGGCTACCAGGGCGCCATCCTGGCGGCGCTGGGGCTGGAGGTGTACACGGTCGAGCGCATCGGCGAGCTGCTGCGGCAGGCACGCAAGCGCTTCCGCCAGCTCGGCATGAACGTGCGCAGCAAGCACGACGACGGCCGCATCGGCTGGGCCGAGCACGGCCCTTACGACGCCATCGTCGTCACCGCCGCCGCGCCGGCGCTGGTCGATGCCCTGGTCGAGCAGCTCGGCCCGGGCGGGCGGCTGGTCGCGCCGGTCGGCGGGCCGTCCTCGCAGTCGCTGGTGCAGCTCACGCGGGGCGAGGACGGGCAGGTGGCGCAGGAAGTTCTGGCGCCGGTCACGTTCGTGCCGCTGCTGTCGGGCATGCTCGACTGACGCCCACGGACGAGACCAGATGAAGATATTCGGACCCCTCTACGACCTGGCGATCCGCTGGTCGCGCCATCCCCGCGCACTGGCCCTGCTGACCGGGCTGAGCTTCATGGAGGGCTTCATCTTCCCGGTGCCGCCGGAAGTGATGCTGGCGCCGATGTCGCTGGCCCAGCCCAGGCGCTCGCTGTGGTTCGCCAGCTTGAGCCTGTTCGGCTCGCTGTGCGGGGCGATGGTCGGTTATCTGCTCGGCCACTTCGCCTTCGCCGCGCTGCACCCGCTGATCGAATGGCTGGGCTGGAGTGCGAAGATCGACGAACAGGTCGCGCAGTTGCGCGAGGTGGTCGCCCAGTCGCCCTGGCGCGCCTTCTGGCTGCTGGTGCTGGCCGGCTTCACCCCGATTCCCTTGAAGATATTCACCTGGGCGGCGGGCGTGGTCGGTGTGCCGTTCCTGCCGTTCCTGGCGAGCATGGCGGTCGGGCGCGGCAAGCGCGTCTACCTGGTGGCCGGTGCGATCCGCCTCGGCGGCGCGCGTGCCGAGGCGGCGTTGCATCGCTGGATCGAACCGCTAGGCTGGCTGGCCAGCCTGATGCTGGTCGGCCTGGCCGGATGGGTGATATGGAGAGCGAAATTCGGATGAGCAGCAAACGCATGGAGACGATCGCGCGCCTGGCCCTGGTGGTCCCGGTGGTGCTGGCGCTGGGCGCCTGCGGTACCGCGACGGTGGTGAAGAAGAACGGCACGTCCGGTTCGGGCGGCTCGGTGCCGCGCACCTCGGTGGCGCGCCCCGGCGCGACGGTGACGGTGCGCCAGGGCGACACGCTCTACGGCATCGCCCGCCGCACCAACGTCAGCCCGCTCGACCTGGCGTCCTGGAACAACCTGTCCTCGCCGGACACCATCTATCCGGGCCAGCAGCTCAAGCTCTATCCGCAGGGTGCGGTAGCCACGCGGCCGCCGGCTGCCGGCGGCAGCCCCAGCCGTCCGGCGAGCCCGGCGACCGGCGCCGCGCCGGTGGCGACCGCCAGCACACCGGCACCGGTGGCCAGCGGCTTCAACTGGCGCTGGCCCGCCGATGGCGTGGTGGTGGGCAGTTACGTGGCCGGCGAGGCCACCAAGCAGGGCATCGACATCGCCGGCACCAACGGCCAGGCGGTCAAGGCCGCGGCCGATGGCGTGGTGGTGTACTCGGGCGCCGGCCTGGTCGGTTACGGCGAGTTGATCATCATCAAGCACAACGAGCAGTGGCTGTCGGCCTACGGGCACAACCGCAAGCGGCTGGTCAACGAAGGCCAGACCGTCAAGGCCGGCCAGCAGATCGCCGAGATGGGCCGCAGCGGCGCCACCCGCGACATGCTGCACTTCGAGATCCGCTACAACGGCAAGCCGGTGGACCCGATCGGGTATTTGCCGAAGAAGTAACAGGTGCCTGGCCGGGGCGCGTCGCTACGGGCGGGCGAACCTCGGGAACGTTGACCTTGGGAACGTTGTAGGAGGGACTCTAGGTGGCCTCGGGCCATCAGCCCCGACCGTGCGGTATCGGCGGTGGTGTTGCCTCCGCCAAACCGTCGCGGCTGATGGCCCAAGGCCCCCCTAGAGCCGCTCCCACAGTGCACCCGGCCAGTTCGCGCGGTACCTGTCGGAGCGGTTGTGGGAGGGGCTTCAGCCCCGACCGTGCGGTGTCCGCAATGGTATTGCCTCCGCCAAGCCGTCGCGGCTGATGGCCCGAGGCCACCCAGAGCCGCTCCTACAGTGCACCCGGCCAGTTCGCGCGGTACCTGTCGGAGCGGTTGTGGGAGGGGCTTCAGCCCCGACCGTGCGGTGTCCGCAATGGTATTGCCTCTGCCAAGCCGTCGCGGCTGATGGCCCAAGGCCACCTAGAGCCGCTCCTACAGTGCACCCGGCCAGCCAGCTAGAGTGCCGACTCCAAAATCATCGCCAGCACCACCTTGCGGCCTTCCGCGGCCAGGACATTGTAGGTCCGGGCCGCCGCATCGTTGCTCATCGCTTCCAGGCCGATGTCGCGGGTCAGGCAGGCGCCCAGCACGGCCGGTTCGGGAAAGCCCTGCCTCGACCCGGTGCCCAGCAGCACCAGCGCCGGCGACAGCGCCAGCACCGGGGCCAGGTCCTCGGGCCGCAGCTCGGCCAATGCCGCCACCGGCCAATCTTCGACCAACTTGTCCGGGGCGATCAGGAAGCTGCGCGTCAGCACCCGGTCGTTGACCTTGGCGTGGCGGCCATCGGCCGCACGCAGGGCGAAAGCGTAGTCGGGGCGGTCTTCGCTCAGTTGCATGCCGAACCTCAGCCGCGCGGCAGCACGATCTGGCGCTTTTCCTTACTCGGGCGGTACAGCACGGCGACATGGCCGATGCGCTGGACCAGCGCGGCGCCGGTCTGGGCGGTGATCCCGGCGATCAGCGCGTCACGGGTCTCGCGATCCTCGGCGGCGACCTTCACCTTGACCAGTTCATGGCGTTCCAGCACCTCGTCCAGCTCGGCCAGGAACGCCGGCGTGACCCCCTTGCCTCCGGTCTGCAGCAGTGCCTTGAGATCGTGGGCCTGGCCGCGGAGGAAACGGTTCTGGGAAGAGGTGAGGACGGTAGACATGCACATCTGACGGGAAGCCAAGGGGGTTCAGGGTATCATGGCCGGCCCTGACGACTGCTTTGACCATGGCCACCCGCAGCAAGAGCAGCCAGCGCTGGCTCAAGGAGCATTTTTCCGACCCGTTCGTGAAAAAGGCCCAGACCGAGGGCATGCGCTCGCGGGCCGCCTACAAGCTCGAAGAGCTGCTGGCGCGCGACCGCCTGCTGCGCCCGGACATGGTGGTGGTCGATCTCGGCGCCGCGCCGGGTGGCTGGTCGCAGCAGGTCCGCAAGCAGTTGGGCGACCGCGGCCGGGTCCTGGCCCTGGATATCCTGGAGATGCCGCCGCTGGCCGGCGTCGAATTCCTTCATGGTGACTTCAGGGAGCAAACCGTCCTATCGGAGTTCGAAGCAATGTTGGGCGGCAAGCCGGTGGACCTTGTCCTCTCGGATATGGCCCCCAATAAGAGCGGGATGGACGCGGTCGACCAGCCGCGGATGATGCATCTGGCCGAGTTGGCGATGGATTTCGCCGACCACCACCTGAAAACCGGTGGCGCGTTCCTGATCAAGCTGTTCCAGGGCGTGGGTTTCGATGAATACGTCCGTGAACTGCGCCGGCGCTATGACAAGGTGTCCATCCGCAAGCCCGAGGCCTCGCGCAAGCGCTCGCCGGAGGTGTACGCCCTGGGGCAGGGCAAGCGCGCCCAGATCAAGTAAAGTGCCGACAGACCACCGCGTAACACCGCGATATGCCACCGCGACAAGCCAGAGAGGGACACCGGAGCCAATGAGGATGAACGACTTGACCAAGAATCTGCTGTTGTGGGTGGTCGTCGCCGTCGTGCTGATGGTGGTGTTCCAGAGCTTCTCGCCTCGCGCCACCGGCGCGGCGACCGGCAACGCCATTTCCTATACCGAGTTCCTCAAGGACATCGACAGCGGCCGCATCAAGTCGGTGAACATCACCGACAAGTCCACGCTGACCGCCAACGCCATCCGCTACACCCGCACCGACGGCAGCGAAGGCTCGCTGTACGGCCCGGTCGACCCCAAGCTGGTCGACGTGCTGTATTCCAAGAACATCCCGCTGAGCCGCGACGAACCCAGCAACGGCATCAGCTGGGCGGCGATCCTGTTCAACTTCCTTCCGGTGATCCTGATCATCGGCTTCTGGCTGTTCATCATGCGCCAGATGCAGGGCGGCGGTGGCGGCGCCAAGGGGGCGATGAGCTTCGGCAAGTCCCGCGCCAAGCTGCAGGGCGAGGACCAGGTCAAGGTGACCTTCGCCGACGTGGCCGGCTGCGACGAAGCCAAGGAAGAGGTCAGCGAGCTGGTCGACTTCCTGCGCGACCCGTCCAAGTTCACCAAGCTCGGCGGCAAGATCCCGCGCGGCGTGCTGATGGTCGGTCCCCCGGGCACCGGCAAGACGCTGCTGGCCCGCGCGATCGCCGGCGAGGCCAAGGTGCCGTTCTTCTCGATCTCCGGCTCGGACTTCGTCGAGATGTTCGTCGGCGTCGGCGCCAGCCGCGTGCGCGACATGTTCGAGCAGGCCAAGAAGCATGCGCCGTGCATCATCTTCATCGACGAGATCGACGCGGTCGGCCGCCATCGCGGCGCCGGCCTCGGCGGCGGCCACGACGAGCGCGAGCAGACGCTGAACCAGTTGCTGGTTGAAATGGACGGCTTCGAGGGCGGTGAGGGCGTGATCGTCATCGCGGCGACCAACCGTCCCGACGTGCTCGACCCGGCGCTGCTGCGCCCGGGCCGCTTCGACCGCCAGGTCGTAGTCGGCCTGCCGGACGTCCGCGGCCGCGAGCAGATCCTCAAGGTGCACATGCGCAAGCTGCCGCTGGCCGACGACGTCGTGCCGATGGTCATCGCCCGCGGCACGCCTGGCTTCTCCGGTGCCGACCTGGCCAACCTCGCCAACGAGGCGGCGCTGTTCGCCGCGCGCGAGAGTGCCAAGGAAGTGCGCATGGACCACTTCGACCGCGCCCGCGACAAGATCCTGATGGGTGCCGAGCGCCGCTCGATGGCCATGAGCGAGGAAGAGAAGACCAATACCGCCTACCACGAGGCCGGCCACGCCATCATCGGCCGCCTGGTGCCGGACCACGACCCGGTTTACAAGGTCACGATCATTCCGCGTGGCCGCGCGCTGGGCGTCACCCAGTTCCTGCCCGAGGGCGACCGCTACAGCTCGACCCGCGAGAGCCTGCACAGCCGCCTGGCCACGCTGTATGGCGGCCGCGTCGCCGAAGAGCTGATCTTCGGTGCCGACAAGGTGACCACCGGTGCCTCCAACGACATCGAGCGCGCCACCAAGATGGCCCGCAACATGGTCACCAAGTGGGGCCTGTCCGACGAACTGGGCCCGATCGCCTATGGCGAGGAAGAGGACGAGGTGTTCCTGGGCCGTTCGGTGACCCAGCACAAGAGCGTTTCCGACGAGACCGCGCGCAAGATCGACGATGAAGTGCGCGACATTCTCGACAGCGCCTACAACCGCGCCAAGACCATCCTGACCGAGAACATCGCCAAGCTGCACACGATGTCGCAGCTGCTGCTGCAGTACGAGACCATCGATGCACCGCAGATCGACGCGATCATGGAAGGCCGCGACCCGCCGCCGCCGGTGGGCTGGGGCAAGTCGGGCAAGGACGGCAACGACAAGAACCCGACGCGGCCGTTGCCGCCGATCGCCGGGCCCGCCGAGCAGGTGTGAGGCGGGTCACCGTTGCAATACGAAACGCGCCCCTCGGGGCGCGTTTTCGTTTGGCCCCATGCAAAGGGTGTCGCCGTGTCGGGAGTGTTCCGATAGACCGCCCCCGCCCGCGCTTGTCACACTGTGGCGTGCACCGGAGCGTGCGCTGCCCCTCCCGCGGATTGCCTGCCGCCGCGTCGGGCATCCCGCCAGGCAGGCACAGGGGAAAATCTTGAAGAACGCTTTTATCATCTTCGCGGCCACACTCGCCGGCGCGGCCCACGCCGCGCCCGTCAGCATGCTCAACCCGGTGCCCTATGCCGACAGCGCGATCATCGCCGGCAAGATCAAGCGCGAATGCACTATCGACGTACAACTGGCCGACGCGATCAAGAAGTCGGCCGCCGAGGGCGGGCGTGAGGTCGTCTTCGTGCCGTCGCCGCTGACCGGCGCGCAGGGCGAGGTGCTGAAGCTGGAGATCACCGACGCGGTCAGCGAAGGCAATGCCTGGATGGGCCACCACAAGTCGGTGACCGTGCGCGGCGCGCTGCTGCGCGACGGCACGCAGGTGGCGGGTTTCGTCGGACGTCGCGATTCGCGCGGCGGCTTCATGGGGCCGTACAAGGGCTCGTGCTCGGTGCTCGAGCGCACCGTCGATGCGATCGGCGAGGACGTGGCCGGCTGGCTGGCCGCACCGCAGGATGGCGCCACCCTCGGCGACCTGGAGTAAGCGCTGCCGGCGCCGCCCACGCGGCGGCGCCGCGGCAATAGGCAGTACGCGCATGCTGCGCGACAATGGCCGCTTGTTCGCCGAAACGCGCGGAGACTGCCCGGATGTTCGACACCACCCTGACCCTGGACTGCAACGGCCGCGCGCTGCGGCTGGATCGCCCGCGGGTGATGGGCATCGTCAACGTCACGCCGGACTCCTTTTCCGACGGCGGCACCCATGACAACACCGAGGCCGCCGTCGCCCACGGCCTGGCGCTGGTGGAGGAGGGCGCGGACGTGCTCGACATCGGCGGCGAATCGACCCGGCCGGGCGCCGAGCCGGTGTCGCTGGAGGAGGAACTGGCGCGGGTACTGCCGGTGATCGAGCAGTTGCGCGCGCGCACCGCGGTGCCGATCAGCATCGATACCTTCAAACCGGAAGTCATGCGCGCGGCGGTCGCGGCCGGCGCGGGCATGCTCAACGACATCTACGCGCTGCGCATGCCCGGCGCGCTGCAGGCGGCGGCCGAGTTGCGCGTGCCGGTGGTGCTGATGCACATGCTCGGCGAGCCGCGTTCGATGCAGGACGCGCCGCACTACGACGACGTGGTCGGCGAGGTCCACCGCTTCCTGGCCGAGCGCATCTTCGCCGCGGAAATGGCCGGCATCGACAAGAAGCGGCTGCTGGTCGACCCGGGCTTCGGCTTCGGCAAGACCGCCGAACATAATTTGCAGTTGCTGGCCGCGCTGGCGCGCCTGGGCGAATTCGGCCTGCCGGTGCTGGCCGGCCTGTCGCGCAAGCGCAGCATCGGCGAGTGGACCGGGCGCGCGCAGCCCGGCGAGCGCGTCGCCGGCTCGGTGGCCGCGCACCTGATCGCCGCCCAGCGGGGTGCCTTGCTGCTGCGCGTGCACGATGTCGCCGCGACCGTGGATGCGCTGAAGGTCTGGGCGGCCGTGGCCGCCGTGCCGGCACCGCGGCAGGACGGCCGCGCCGCCGCGCCGGCGATCCGCTGGCCGGACGAAGACTGATGCCGGCCGATCGCCGGCCGCTGGCGATCGCGCTGATGGGCCCGACGGCCAGCGGCAAGACCGCGCTGGCGGTCGAATGGGCGCAGCGCCTGGGCGGGGAGATCGTCAGCGTCGATTCGGCGCTGGTCTATCGCGGCCTGGACATCGGCGCGGCCAAACCCGACGCGGCCCTGCAGGCGGCAGTGCCGCACCATCTGCTCGACCTGCGCGATCCCTGGCAGGCGTACTCGGCGGCCGAATTCGCCGCCGATGGGCGGCTGGCCATCGAACAGATCGTGGCACGCGGGCGCATCCCGATCCTGGCCGGCGGCACCGGCCTGTATTTCAGTGCCTTGCTGGAAGGCCTGGCGCAGATGCCGGCCGCCGATCCGCAGGTGCGCGCCCGGCTGGCCGCCGAGGCCGAGGCCGAGGGCTGGCAGGCCCTGCATCGCCGGCTGGCCCAGGTCGACCCGGCGGCCGCCGCCCGCATCCACGCCACCGATCCGCAGCGCATCCAGCGCGCCCTCGAAGTCCACGCGCTGACCGGCCGGCCGATCAGCTACTGGCAGGCGCTGCCGGCCGGGCCACGGCTGCCGTTGCGCGTGCTCAAGCTGGTGCTGGCGCCGCCGGATCGCGCGGTGCTGCATGCGCGGATCGCCCGGCGTTTCGACGCCATGCTCGATGCAGGTTTCCTCGACGAAGTGCGCCGCCTGCGCGCCCTGCCCGGCATGCAGGCGGTGCCGGCGCCGCTCGACCTGCCGGCGGTGCGGGCGGTCGGTTACCGCCAGGCCTGGGAATTCCTCGACGGCACCGTCGATGCGGCGGGTTTCCGCGAACGGGCTATCCAGGCCACCCGCCAGCTGGCCAAGCGCCAGCTCACCTGGCTGCGCGGCGAACTGGACGCGCGCTGGTTCGACCCCGAATGTGATCGCCGCCGGCTGGCCTCGGCGCTGGACGCCTTCCTCGCCACATCGGGTGCTGGCGGGGCGGCAACGGGCGTGTAACATCAACCCACCGGGACCGGCTGGGGATGGCGGGCGACCGGGAACATAAGAACAATAACGGAGCGTGTGTGATGTCCAAGGGGCAATCCTTGCAGGATCCTTTTCTGAACGCCCTGCGTCGGGAGCGGGTGCCGGTTTCGGTTTATCTGGTCAACGGGATCAAGTTGCAGGGGACGATCGAGTCCTTTGACCAGTTCGTGGTGCTGCTGCGTAATACCGTCAGCCAGATGGTCTACAAGCACGCCATTTCCACCGTGGTGCCGGCGCGCAATGTCCGCGTCGGGCCGGGCGGTGGCTACGTGCAGTCCAATGAAGATCAACAGGCGGAAGATGAAGTCGAGTAATACCGGAGTAATGCGTGTTTGACCGCTCGAAAAAGGGCGAACACGCGCTGTTGATCCAGACCCACGCCGGTGGGCCTGCCGAGGAGGATGTGCTCGAGGAGTTCGTGGACCTGGCCAAGTCGGCCGGTGCCAGCGTGGCCGCGACCCTGACCGCGAAGATCGACAAGCCCAGCCCCAAGACTCTGATCGGCAGCGGCAAGCTGGAGGAGGTCAAGGCCGCGGCCGACGCCACCGGCGCCGACCTGATCCTGGTCAACCATGCGCTCTCGCCGGTGCAGGAGCGCAACCTGGAGAAGATCCTGGAGCGCCGCGTGCTCGACCGCACCGGCCTGATCCTGGACATCTTCGCCCAGCGTGCGCACAGCCACGAGGGCAAGCTGCAAGTGGAACTGGCGCAGCTGCGCCACATGGCTACCCGCCTGGTGCGTGGCTGGACCCACCTGGAGCGCCAGCGCGGCGGTTCGATCGGCCTGCGCGGCCCGGGCGAAACCCAGTTGGAAACCGACCGCCGCCTGCTGCAGAAGCGGGTGGAGCAGTTGCAGAAGCGGCTGGAGAAGGTCGAGGTGCAGCGCACCCAGATGCGCCGGGCGCGCGTGCGCAGCGAACTGCCGCGCATCGCGCTGGTGGGCTATACCAATGCCGGCAAGTCGACGCTGTTCAACGCGCTGACCGGCGCGGCGGCCTATGCCGCCGACCAACTGTTCGCGACGCTGGACCCGACCGTGCGCCGCATTGCGCTGCCAGGCGGCAACGTGATCCTGGCCGACACCGTCGGCTTCGTTCGCGACCTGCCGCATGAACTGGTCGCCGCATTCCGCTCGACCCTGTCCGAGGCGCGCGAAGCCGACCTGCTGCTGCACGTGGTGGACGCGGCCGATCCGCTGCGCGAAGACCGCATCCGCCAGGTCGACGAAGTGCTGCAGGCCGTCGGTGCCGGCGACCTGCCGCAGTTGCTGGTGTTCAACAAGATCGACCGCATCGAGGGCGCCGACGTGCGCCACGACGGCCAGGACGGCGTGCCCGACGAGGCCCGCCGCGAACGGGTGTGGATCTCGGCGCGCGACGGCCGTGGCCTGGACCTGTTGCAGCGCGTGCTGGGCCAGCGCCTGGGCCTGCAGCACGTGACCGGCACGCTGCGCCTGCCTTCGTCGGCCGGGCGCCTGCGCTCGCGCCTGCATGCGCTGGAAGTGGTGCAGGGTGAGCGCGCCGACGAGGACGGCTGGCTGCTCGAGGTGGATATCCCCATCGCCGAGGCCGAGCGTCTGGCTGCGGCCCGCGACGGCGCGCCGATCCGCGCGTTGTTGCCCGCCGCGCTCCAGGAAGAGTGGATGCGGCCCGAAGCGCCGTAAGGCACGGCAGCGACAGCGTCGCCCGTTTCGGCTAAAAAGACAGCCATCCCTCCGATCCCGATCCCCATGAGTCCGACCGATGCGGAACTGCGGCAGCTGTCCGAGCTGCTGGGAAGCCAACTGCTGGCCGCGCGCGAGCGCCTGGTCACCGCCGAGAGCTGCACCGGCGGCTGGATCGCCAAGGCCGTCACCGACGTGGCCGGTTCCTCGGCCTGGTTCGACTGTGGCATGGCCGCCTACAGCTACGAGGCCAAGCAGGCCTTGCTCGGCGTGCGCCCGCAGACGCTGGAAGTGCATGGCGCGGTCAGCCGCGAGACGGTGATCGAGATGGTTTCCGGCGCCCTGGTCAATTCGGGCGCCAGCATCGCGGTGGCCGTCACCGGCATCGCCGGGCCCGGCGGCGGCAGCGAGGACAAGCCGGTGGGCACGGTGTGGATAGGCTGGAAGCGCCGCGGCGGCTACGCCAAGGCCGAGGTGTTCCATTTTCACGGCGACCGCGACGACGTGCGCCGGCAAACCGTGGCCGCCGCGTTGCGCGGCCTGGGCGCGCTGCTGTGAACCGTCCGCGCCGGTCCGGTCCGCAAGACAGGAGGGCGCACTGATGTGGGAAGCGCTGGGCACCGTGCGCGACCTGGGGCGGATGCAGGAAATCGCTTCGGTCCTGATCCGCTATGGCTTCGGCGACATCGTGCGCCGCATCGGGCTGGCCGAATGGCTCGAACGCGCCGGCCGCCTGCTGCACTGGCACGATCCCGGCGACCGCCTGCGGATGTCGGCCGCGACGCGGGTACGGCGCGCGATGGAAGAACTGGGCCCGACCTTCGTCAAGCTCGGCCAGGTGATGGCGACCCGCGTGGACCTGCTGCCGCCGGAATGGATCGCCGAACTGAGCGAATTGCAGAACGCGGTGCCGGCCTTGCCGTTCGCGCAGGTGCGCGCGCAGCTGGTTGCCGACCTGGGGGCCGAGCCCGAGGCGGTGTTCGCGCGCCTGGACGAACAACCGCTGGCCGCCGCCTCGCTGGCGCAGACCCACCGCGCTTGGCTCGATGATGGCCGTGCGGTGGTGCTGAAGATCCGCCGCCCCGGCATCGGCGAGACCATCGACGCCGACCTGCGCCTGCTGGCGCGGCTGGCCGACGTGGTCGAATCGCAGGTGCCGGACCTGCAGCGCTACCGGCCGGCCGAGGTTGTGCGCCAGTTCACCGCCTCGCTGCGCCGTGAGCTGGACTTCGCCGCCGAGTGCCGGCACGCCGAGAAGATTGCCGCCAATTTCGCCGGCCACCCCGAAATCCTGATTCCGGCGGTGCACTGGCAGTGGACCTGTGCCTCGCTCAACGTGCAGGACTTCGTCGACGGCATTCCGGGGCGCGACCTCGCGGCGGTGGATGCCGCCGGCCTGGACCGCGCGGAACTGGCGCGGCGCGGCGCCGGCATCGTGCTCAAGATGGTGCTGGAGGATGGTTATTTCCACGCCGATCCGCACCCGGGCAACATCTTCTACCTGCGCGACGGGCGCATCGGCGTCATCGATTTCGGCATGGTCGGCCGCTTGACCGAGGAGCGCCGGTTCCAGATCGCGCGGCTGCTGCATGGTGCGGTCGAGCACGACGCCGAAGCCGTGACCGACGTGCTGCTGGCCTGGGCCGACGGCGGACTGGACGTGGACGAGGGCCGGTTGCAGACGGACGTGGCCCTATTCGTCGAGCAGTACCGTGGCGTGCCGTTGAAGGAGCTGCGCATCGGGCTGATGCTGGCCGATATCACCGGCATCCTGCGCGAGCATTCGCTGGTGCTGCCGGCGGACCTGGCGTTGATGATCAAGGCCTTCCTGACCCTGGAAGGCATGGGCCGGCAGCTCGATCCGGATTTCGACATGGCCAGCGAGGCGCGGCCATTCCTGCAGCGGGCGATGTGGCAGCGCTATGCGCCGGCGCAACTGTGGCAGCGCGGCCGCCGCGGGCTCGGTGGGCTGCTCGATCTGGCGGGCGAACTGCCGCGCGATCTGCGCCGGTTGCTGCAGGCGGCCAAGCGCGGACGCTTGCAGCTGCGGGTGGAGACCGAGGCGCTGAAGGGCTTTGGCGACCAGGTCAATCGGGCGGCGAACCGGCTGACGATGGGGATCGTGACTGCGGCGCTGATCATCGGGTCGTCGATCGTGATGAACAGTGTTGGCGGGCTGTCCAGTCGCTGGTTGCTGGCGATCGGGGTGGCGGGGTTCGTTGGGGCGGCGTTGTGCGGGTTGTGGATTCTTTACGCGATCTGGCGGAGCCGTTGAGCCAACGCGGAATTCGCGGGAGGGCGTCATCCATGATTTCCGGTCGGGGCTGAAGCCCCTCTCTACTGTAGGAGGGGCTTCAGCCCCGACCGGAAGACTTCCGCCCCAGGACGCGTCGGTTGGCGCCGTCAGCAACAAAATCGCCCTTGCACCCCCACCCTGTTAGTAGTAATACTACTAACCATGGACCTCACCGAAACCCAGCAAGCCATCCTGGCAATGATCGCCGAGCGCATCGAAGGCGAGGGCGTGCCGCCGTCGCAGGCGGAGATTGCCCGCGCCTTCGGCTTCAAGGGGGTGCGCGCGGCGCAATACCACCTCGAGGCGCTGGAGCAGGCCGGGGCGATCCGGCGGGTGCCGGGGCAGGCGCGCGGGATTCGCCTGGTTGCCAAAGCGGTCGAGCCGGCCGAGCCGGTCGCCAATGATGAGATGGCCGTGCGCGGCGACGACGTGCTGCGGCTGCCGGTGCTGGGCCGCGTGGCCGCCGGCCTGCCGATCGGCGCCGATATCGGGTCGGAAGACTTCGTGGTGCTGGACCGGGTGTTCTTTTCCCCGGCGCCGGACTATCTGCTCAAGGTGCAGGGCGATTCGATGATCGACGAGGGCATCTTCGACGGTGACCTGATCGGTGTGCATCGCACGCGCGATGCGCGCTCGGGCCAGATCGTGGTGGCGCGGATCGACGAGGAAATCACGGTCAAGCTGCTGAAGATCGGCAAGGACCGCATCCGTCTGCTGCCACGCAATCCGGACTATGCGCCGATCGAGGTGCTGCCGGACCAGGAGTTCGCCATCGAAGGCCTGTACTGCGGGCTGCTGAGGCCGAACCGTTGAGTGGGATTCCGAGCCGCACGGCGCGGTTTTCCTATGTTTCACCGCGGCTTGCGCCGCTGTCGCTGGACCCAACAGAAAAATAAATTGATCGCCTCGCCGGCAGTCTCAGCCTGTGCGATATGCGACTTGTAGATTGGCGCCATTCCGAAATATCACTGACGAGGACCACCCAGATGGACGAGAACAAGAAGCGCGCCCTTTCCGCCGCCCTGAGCCAGATCGAGAAGCAGTTCGGCAAGGGTTCGGTGATGCGGATGGGCGACCGGGTCATCGAAGCCGTCGAGGTCATCCCCACCGGTTCACTGATGCTGGACATCGCCCTGGGCATCGGCGGCCTGCCGAAGGGCCGCGTCGTCGAGATCTACGGGCCGGAGTCCTCGGGCAAGACCACGCTGACCCTGCAGGCGATCGCCGAGTGCCAGAAGAAGGGCGGCACCGCGGCCTTCATCGACGCCGAGCACGCGCTGGACCCGATCTACGCCGCCAAGCTGGGCGTCAATGTCGACGAACTGCTGCTGTCGCAGCCGGACACCGGCGAGCAGGCGCTGGAAATCGCCGACATGCTGGTGCGCTCGGGTTCGGTGGACATCGTGGTCATCGACTCGGTGGCCGCCTTGACCCCCAAGGCCGAAATCGAAGGCGAGATGGGCGACCAGTTGCCGGGCCTGCAGGCCCGCCTGATGAGCCAGGCGCTGCGCAAGCTGACCGGCAACATCAAGCGCTCCAACACCCTGGTGGTCTTCATCAACCAGCTGCGCATGAAGATCGGCGTGATGATGCCGGGCCAGAGCCCGGAAGTGACCACGGGCGGCAATGCGCTGAAGTTCTATGCCTCGGTGCGCCTGGATATCCGCCGCATCGGCGCGATCAAGAAGGGCGACGAGATCATCGGCAACCAGACCAAGATCAAGGTCGTCAAGAACAAGCTGGCGCCTCCGTTCAAGCAGGTGATCACCGAGATCCTGTACGGCGAGGGCATCAGCCGCGAGGGCGAGCTGATCGACATGGGCGTGGAAGCCAAGCTGGTCGAGAAGGCAGGTGCCTGGTACAGCTACGGCGACGAGCGCATCGGCCAGGGCAAGGACAACTCGCGTGGCTACCTGCGCGACAACCCGCAGGTCGCCGCCCGGCTGGAAGCCGAGCTGCGCGAGAAGTTCCAGCCCACCGAAGCCCCGGCCGAGGACGGCGAGTCCAGCGAGGACTGAGTTTTCACCTATCGCGGGGCGACGGAGTCAGTGCCGTCGTTCCCGCGGTAGCTTTTATGGAGTAGCCAGTCCATGAGCGAGGAATCCGAGCGCCCCCGGCGTGGCCGCCGGCCTCGGCCGGAGCCGACGCCGGCGCAGCGCGCATTGGGATTGCTGGTGCGCCGCGAACATTCCCGCAAGGAACTGGTGCGCAAACTGCGCGGGCGCGGTGTAGAGCCCGAGGCGGCCGACGCCGCGGCGGCGCGGATGGCCGGCGAGGGCTGGCAGGACGATGCACGCTTTGCCGAGTGGCTGGTGCGGTCGCGCGCGGCCACCGGCTACGGTCCGTTGCATGTGCGTGCCGAGCTGGGCACACACGGCCTGGACCGGGAAGCCGTTGCCATCGCCATGGACAGCTATGAGGGCGATTGGCGCGCCAATGCCCGCGCGCTGGTCTGCCGCCGGTTCGGCGAGGCCGGCCCGCAGGACCTGGCGCAGCGGCGCAAGGCCGCCGACCTGCTGGCACGGCGGGGGTTCGACGCCGACACGATCCGCGCGGCCAGCCGCTACGACCCTGACGACTGAGCGCTCCAGGCCTGCTAATCTTGGTGGTTTAGGTTGTATCGCCATGTCGTGCCCCCCCATTTCGGGAGGAACGCGATGGCCATCGCCGCCCGCCCGACAGCCAGCCTCATGAACGCACCCGCCAAATTCAGCACCTCCCAGATCCGCAGCGACTTCCTTGAGTTCTTCAAGGGGAAGGGCCACACCATCGTGCCGTCGGCGCCCCTGGTGCCGGGCAACGATCCGACCCTGCTGTTCACCAACTCCGGCATGGTGCAGTTCAAGGACGTGTTCCTGGGCGCGGAGAAGCGCAGCTACGTGCGTGCGGCTGACGTCCAGCGCTGCCTGCGGGCCGGCGGCAAGCACAACGATCTCGACGCGGTCGGCTATACCGCGCGCCACCACACCTTCTTTGAAATGCTGGGCAACTGGTCGTTCGGCGACTATTTCAAGAAGGACGCCATTGCCTGGGCCTGGGAGCTGCTGACCCAGGTCTGGAAGCTGCCGGCCGAGCGCCTGCTGGTCACCGTCTACCACACCGATGACGAGGCCTACACGCTGTGGCGCGACATGGTCGGCATCCCGGAAGCGCGCATCGTCCGTATCGGTGACAACAAGGGCGCGCCCTACGCCTCGGACAACTTCTGGCAGATGGCCGATACCGGCCCCTGCGGTCCGTGCACCGAGATCTTCTACGATCACGGCGCCCATATCGCCGGTGGCCCCCCGGGCTCGCCGGACGAGGACGGCGACCGCTTCATCGAAATCTGGAACCTGGTGTTCATGCAGTTCGACCGCCAGCCCGACGGCACCCTGGTGCCGCTGCCGGCGCCGTGCGTGGATACCGGCATGGGCCTGGAGCGCCTGGCGGCGATCCTGCAGCACGTGCACAGCAACTACGAGATCGACCTGTTCCAGGCCCTGATCCGCAAGGCCTCCGAGGCGACCGGCACCGCCGACCTGGAGAACAAGTCGCTGCGCGTGATCGCCGACCACATCCGCGCCTGCTCGTTCCTCATCGTCGACGGCGTGCTGCCGTCCAACGAAGGCCGTGGCTACGTCCTGCGCCGCATCATCCGCCGCGCCTTGCGCCATGGCTGGATGCTGGGCGTGCGCCAGCCGTTCTTCCACAAGATGGTCGGCACTTTGACCGAGCAGATGGGCGAGGCCTACCCGGAACTGCCGGCGGCGCGCGAGACGGTCGAGCGTGCGCTCAAGGCCGAGGAGGAGCGCTTCGCCGAAACGCTGGACGCCGGCATGAAGATTTTCGACGAGATCGCCTCGCGCTCGGGCATCACGATTGCCGGCACCGATGCGTTCCGTCTGTACGACACCTATGGGTTCCCGGTCGACCTGACCGCGGACATCGCGCGCGAGCGCGGCCTGGAGGTCGACATGGCCGGCTTCGAGGTCGCGATGGAACAGCAGCGCGAAACCGCGCGCGCGGCCGGCAAGTTCGGCGGTGGCACGGCGCTGCCGGCGGACCTGGTGGCGCAGCTGAGCCCTACCCAGTTCCTGGGCTACGACCAGCTCGACGCCGCCGGCCTCAAGGTCGTGGCCCTGCTGAAGGATGGGCGCCCGGTCCAGGCCATCGGCGCGGGCGAGGAGGCCATCGTGCTGACCGACCGCACCCCGTTCTACGCCGAGTCCGGCGGCCAGGTCGGCGATATCGGCCGGCTCTCCGGCGGCGGCGCGGATTTCTCGGTGGCCGATACGCACAAGTTCGCCGGCCAGTTCCACGGCCACGTCGGGCGCCTGCTTTCGGGCCAGTTGCGCGTGGGCGACGTGCTCTCGGGCAGCATTGACGCCGCGCGCCGCGGCGCGACCATCCTCAATCACTCGGCAACCCACCTGCTGCACGCCGCGCTGCGCGAGGTGCTGGGCACCCATGTGCAGCAGAAGGGCTCGCTGGTGGCGCCGGACCGGCTGCGTTTCGACTTCTCGCACTTCCAGCCGCTGACGGCCGAGGAACTGGCCGTCATCGAGCGCAAGGTCAACGCGCAGGTGCGCGCCAACAATGCCGCCGAAGTGCATCAGATGGGCATGCAGGAAGCGCTGGATTTCGGCGCGATGGCCTTGTTCGGCGAGAAGTACGGCGAGCGCGTGCGCGTGCTGAAGATGGGCGACTATTCGACCGAGCTGTGTGGCGGCACGCATGTGTCGCGCACCGGCGACATCGGCCTGTTCAAGATCACCAGCGAAGGTGGCGTGTCGGCCGGCGTGCGCCGCATCGAGGCGGTGACCGGGCAGGGCGCGCTGGATTACGTGGCCGGCGAGGAGCGGCGCCTGCATGAGGCAGCCGAACTGGTCGGTGGCAGCGCGCAGGACGTGGTCGACAAGATCCGCCAGCTGGGCGAACGCCAGAAGCGGCTGGAACGCGAACTGGAGTCGCTCAAGGCCAAGGTGGCTTCCGGCGCCACGGCCGATCTCGGCGCGCAGGCGGTGGAGGTCGGCGGCATCAAGGTGCTGGCGGCGCGACTGGACGGTTTCGATGCCAAGGCGCTGCGCGATGCGATGGACCGCCTCAAGCAGCAACTGGTCGATGCGGTGATCGTCCTGGCCGGCGTGCAGGACGGCAAAGTGGCCCTGGTTGCCGGCGTGAACGGTGCTGCAACAGGCAAGGTCAAGGCGGGGGAACTCCTGGCCCATGTCGCCGGTCAGATCGGTGGCAAGGGCGGCGGCCGCCCGGATCTCGCCCAGGGTGGTGGCGAGGACGGGCCCGCCCTTGCCCCTGCTCTGGAGGGCGTCCCCGCCTGGGTCAATCCTCACTTGGCCTGAACGCCGCGCCCGCGAACCTTGATGGGGCGCAGGGCCCTAGTTAACATCCCTGCTCTTATTCCCTTTCTGCGCGTTCCCTCGGGGCCGCGTGCTGGCAGGACCGCCAGCCCTTGGAGATTCGATATGTTGATCCTTACTCGCCGAGTTGGCGAAACCCTGATGATCGGTGACTCGGTCACGGTCACAGTGCTTGGCGTAAAGGGCAATCAGGTGCGCATCGGCATCACCGCACCGAAGGACGTGGCCGTGCATCGCGAAGAAATCTACCAGCGCATCCAGCGCGGCGACGAGCCGGTGGCCTCGGGCGCGGGCGGCCAGGAAGATTCCGCCGCTTGAGATGTAAAGAAGGGTTTACGTTGACCCCCTCTTGCCGGTATTCTTCGCGGCCTGTCGCGCAATACGGCTGACAGGCGCAAATCCCGGAGTGATGCCCGAGTGGCCGAAGGGGCTCCCCTGCTAAGGGAGTATAGGGTCAAAAGCTCTATCGAGGGTTCGAATCCCTCTCACTCCGCCAGACCTGAAAAAGCCGCTCTCGAGCGGCTTTTTCTTTGCGCCTAAGGGCAGGGCCCTAGCCCGGCAGTGGCCTGCCGAGAGCCTTGGCCGTCTGGCCGCACTCAAACGCAGCCCGCCAATCAATGGGATTAATCGCATTCCATGCGTGAGAGTGCTCGCACAGAGTGCATGGGACTTCCACTGTGAGGCCCTGCTCATGTCCAGAGCTCTATTGCTTTGTGGGTTGCTGCTTTCCGCTTCAGCTGCTTCAGCCGGTACCACCGGGCGCACGCCTGGGACGTACACAAACTATGCGTTCGACAATGCCGGAAGTGGGTTCGAGGCCGTCGATTTCGCCATCACCGTTGACCAGGATCCCGGTTATCCGGCCGCCACCTACTGGGCCAATCAGTTCGATCTGGTCGGAGCACCCAGGGCGTACGCCGGCATGCAAAGCAATGGCGGAGACAAGCGGGTGTTCCTGTTCTCCGCCTGGGACGCCACCGAAGCGAAGATAGGGAGCGCCGGCAGCTATTGCCTGCGATTTGATGGCGAGGGCGTCGGCTACAGTTGCAGGAAGCAGCACGAATGGAAGCAGGGCCATACCTATCGATTCCGCGTGACCATCAGGCCGGACAAGTGGCTGACGGTCGTCGTCGACGACCTCACCGAAAAGACTTCCTTCACGCTGGGGAGCATCAAGACCGGCGCCACACGGATATCGGCAAGCAACATGGTCAATTGGACCGAGTACTTCGAGTGGAACGACAAGAGAGCCACCTGCACGGGCCAGCCCTACAGCAGGGCGGCATTCGCCTTGCCGAAAGGCCGCGCGGACGGGCGCCAGCACCAGGCCGCGATCCGCTCCACCCAGCTCAGCAATACGTGCCAGCCTTTCGCTGCCGTCAGGACGGTAGCCAGTGGCTCAGTGCATGAGAATGGCATCGGAAACTCGTTGCGCGGTGCGTTGAAGGCCGGGTCGTTTTGCCTGGATGTGCGCGAAAGGCTGCAGGAAGACGCCGAACTCGCTCTGTACCAGTGCCATGGCGGCCCCAACCAAAGTTTCGTGCAAACGCAGCACGGTGCCATCGAAGCCCAATCCAATTATTGTCTGTCCCACAGCGGGCCCAAGGCGATCATGCGCACCTGCGATCGACCTGGCGCCAGGACGCGATGGCAGTTCAATGCGGGCGAGGTGAGGAAGGCGGGCACATCGCTCTGCCTGACCCATTCGGTCGACCAGCTTGCAGTCGCCCTGCGCACCTGCAACGGCGCAGCCGCGCAACGCTGGGACGTGTCTTCGCTCGGACGGTGAGGCGCCAGAGCGCAACGGCACGCGGAAGCGTGCCGTTGCCCGCAATTACGGGCTTTTCGCCCGATCGAGCACCAGTAGCGGATCTATCCGCACATCAAACCAGTTCATTCCCCAATGCAGATGCGGCCCGGTCGCCCGCCCGGTGGCGCCCACCGCGCCGATCACCTGGCCCTGCTGCACCCGCTCGCCGACCTTGACGTCGATCCGTGACAGGTGGAGGAAGTTGGAACTGACGCCGAAACCGTGGTCGAGCAGGATCGTGCCGCCGGTCAGGTACAGGTCCGGCGCGGCGAAGGTGATCACGCCCGCGGCTGGCGCTTTTACCGGCGTGCCTGTCGGCACGGCGATATCCATGCCCGAATGGCCGGCGCCGGGCTGTCCGTTGTAAACGCGGGCGTTGCCGAAGCGGCCGCTGATGCGGCCCTGGACCGGCCAGGCGAAAGGCTGGGCGAAATCCGGGCGCGGATCGTCGCGCTCGCGGGCAGCGGTGACCTGCGCCTGTTCGCGTTTGATGCGCGCGGCGATGTCCGGCGGCGGATTGACGGTTTTCGGCGGCACGCCGTTGACCTGTTCGGTCGGCCAGTCGCGCGGGGTCACCGCGATGCTGGCGTGGTCCACGCGGCCGTCGGGCTGGGTGACCTGCACTTGCAACGGCCCGTGCTCGTCGCGGCCGATGCCGAACACCACGCTGCCGTAACCGCTGACGCGCAACTGCCGGCCCGCGTATTCGACGCGGCTACCCGGTGGCACCTTGCCGATCACCAGCGCGCCTTGCGAGGCGCTGGCCGGGAACACGCTGCGGCTGTCGACCGCCTGGGCAGCCGCGCGCCCCGCACCGGCCAGGCAGGCGAGGGCGGCGATGACGGCGAGAGCTGCCCGCATCAGCGATCGAACGTCAGGCGCTGGCCGCCGGGACGGCCGACCAGGTGTTCGCCATTCCATGCCATGCGGCCGTTGACCCAGGTGGCACCGATCTTGGAGCGGAACGTCGTGCCCTCGAACGGCGACCAGCCACATTTGGACAGCACGTCCTCGCGGCGCACGGTGAACGGACCGTCGTCGACCAGCACCAGGTCGGCCCAGTAGCCCTCGCGCAGGAAGCCGCGCTCGGCCACGTCGAACAGCAGCGCCGGGGCGTGGGCGAACTTGTGCACCACCTCCTCCACGGTCAGCCGGCCCTCGTGGACGAGCTCCAGCGCCGCGACCAGGGCGTACTGCACCAGCGGCAGGCCGGACGGTGCCTGTGCGTAGGGCTTGTGCTTTTCTTCCCAGGTATGCGGGGCATGGTCGGTGGCGAGCACGTCGATGACGTCCTCGGCCAGGGCGCGGATCAGCGCCTCGCGGTCGCTGGCGTCCTTGATCGCCGGGTTGCACTTGATCAGGTTGCCCAGGCGCGCGTAGTCGGCGCGGTCGAAGCGCAGGAAGTGGATGCAGGTCTCGGCAGTGATGCGCTTGCCCTGGATCGGCCCGGGGGTGAACAGTGCCAGCTCGTCGGCGGTGGAAATGTGCAGCACGTGCAGGCGGGTGTTGTGCTTCCTGGCCAGCGACACCGCCAGCTGCGAGGACTTCAGGCAGGCCTGGCGCGAACGGATGTCCGGATGCATGTCGGCGGTCAGGGCGTCGCCGTACTTCTCCACGAAGGCCTTCATCGTCGCGTCGATGGTCGGCGTGTCTTCGCAATGCGTGATGATCGGTGTCGGCGCGTCGCGGAAGATCGCGTCCAGCGTGTCGGGATTGTCGACCAGCATGTTGCCGGTCGAAGCGCCCATGAACACCTTGATGCCCGGCGCGGTCTTCGGGTCCAGCGTCTGGATCGCCTTCAGGTTGTCGTTGCTGGCGCCGAGGTAGAACCCGTAGTTGCCCCAGACCCGGCCGGCGGCCAGGTCGTACTTGGCCTGCAGCGCGGCCGCATCGAGCGTGGGCGGGTTGGTGTTGGGCATGTCCATGAAGCTGGTCAGCCCGCCGGCGACGGCCGCGGCCGACTCGCTGGCCATGTCGCCCTTGTGGGTCAGGCCCGGTTCGCGGAAGTGCACCTGGTCGTCGATCATCCCCGGCAGCAGCCAGCGCCCGGCCGCGTCGATGACCTGCTCGCCGGCCCCGGCGGCCAGCTGCGGGCCGATCTGGGCGATGCGGCCGTCGGCGCCGATGCGCAGGTCCGAGTCGAACTGGCGGCCTTCGTTGACGAGGCGGGCGTTGACGATGAGCGTGGCGGTCATGGTGGGTTTCCTGTGCAGCGGCAAGAGGGGCGGGCTTCGGGAACCGGGTCGAAGCCGCCGGGATGGAAGGGATGGCAGCGCGCCAGGCGCCGCGCGGCCAGCCAGCTGCCGCGCACGGCGCCGTGCCGGGCGATGGCGGTCATGGCGTATTCCGAGCAACTGGGCGCGAAGCGGCATCGCGGCCCGAGCAGCGGGCTGACGAAGCGCTTGTACAGGCGCAACAGGACGATGAGCAGGTGGGCGATCACGGTCTTCATGATATGACAACCGCCTTAATGCGATGTTGCCCCTCCCCGTTGGGTACGTTATAAAGGCCCGCTTTCCCGGGCCCCGGGGGAACCAAGGAAGAGCGTTTCGTGGCTGCTAAAAAACCTGCAAAGAAGGCCGTCAAGGCCGCCAAGAAAACCGCCAAGCCTGTTGCGAAGAAGGCGGCGGTGAAGACCGCTGCCAAGCCGGTCGCCAAGGCTGCCAAGAGTGCGGCCAAGAAACCGGCTGCCAAGCAACCGGTAGCCAAGAAGGCTGCCGCGAAGAAGGCTGCTCCTGTCAAGAAGGCCGTGGTCGCCAAGAAGGCGGCGGCGGTCAAGACGCCCGTGAAGAAAACGGCTGCCAAGCCCGCCCCCAAGCCGGTGGCGAAGCAGGCGGCCAAGGCGCCGGCCAGCAAGACGCCGGTCGCCAAGCAGGCTGCCAAGCCTGTCGCCAAGCCCGTTCCCAAGACGGTGGCCAAGCCTGCCCCGAAGCAGGCTGCCAAGCCGGTCGCTCCCCCCGCACCGAAGGCGGCTGCCAAGCCGGCTCCGGCCAAGACTGTTCCGGTCAAGCCCGCTCCCCAGCCCGTTCCCGCTCCGGCCGCCAAGGCGGTTGCGGCGAAGCCGGCCGGGGCGCAGCCTTCGACCCCGCAAATCAAGAATCCCGTGCCTGTTTCGAAATCTTCAGCGAAGACCCCCACCAAGACCGAATCTCCGGCCAAGCCGGCCGCGACGCGCCCGGTCGGCAAAGTTGCCGTGGCCGTAGTTTCCAGGCCCGCTTCCCCCGCACCGCGGACGAAGTACAAGATCGTGGAATACAAGACCGACGAGGCCACTGGCCGTCCGATTCTGCCGAAGGGCTACAAGCCTTCGCCGGAAGAGGAATACATGAACACGCTGCAGCAGGAATATTTCCGCCAGCGGCTGCAGCAGTGGCGCAATGATCTGGTCGAGGAATCGAAGCAGACCATCGAGAACCTGCGCGAGGAAGTGCGTGATATCGGCGACGAGGCCGAGCGCGCGACGCGCGAGACCGAGAATTCGCTGGAGCTGCGCACGCGCGACCGTTACCGCAAGCTGATCGGCAAGATCGACAGCACGTTGAAGCGGTTGGAAGCCGGTGACTATGGCTACTGCGTGGATACGGGCGAGGAAATCGGCCTGGAGCGGCTCGAGGCGCGGTTGACCGCTGAGCGCACGATCGATGCGCAGGAGCGTTGGGAGCATATGCAGAAGCAGCAGGGCGACTAAAGTCTCATGAAATCATGCGGGTTCACAGGGACGTGAATTCCCATGAAATCAATGAGTTGTAGTCTCACCAAGCCCCAGGCCTGATCAGGAAATCCCTCGCTTCGGAGGGTGTTTTTCGGGGTGGATTTGCCTTCCCGCCACTAAGATCGAACGTCGTTGAGGACGTCCGAGGTGTGGTGATGTGGCCGAGGTCGGGATCCGATGATGGCGCGATGTGCAGTGCGGTGGCGTCCTTCGGCTTTGTCTACATCCATCCTTTGGCCGACGGCAATGGGCGGGTACATCGGTTCCTGATCAACGACGTATTGCGACGTGATGAGGTGACCCTGATCCGGTAATCCTGCCAGTGTCCGCAGTCATCACCGACGATGTCGGCGAGCGGCCGGTTACGAGACAGATGCGCGAGGAATCGCGCTACCTGCGTCGTCACACGCGAGCGCGTACGGCACTGAAAGAGATCGTCGAGATGCCTGATCAACAGACCGACGGGTATTGTCAAAATATAACAGCGCTTATATATTATTGCCATGACCCTCCCCCAAAGCGCCACCCTCGGCACCCTTCTCAGGCATCTGATCGAGATGCTGGATGGAGCTGTCGAAGCGGCCTATGCCGACATGCCGTTGGACTATCGGCCGCGCTATACCCCGGTTGTCCGGGTCCTGCTGGAACTGGGACCGACCTCTATTCGGACCATTTCCCAACGCGCCGGCATCAGCCATTCGGCGGCGAGTCAGACCGTGACACAGATGTCGCGGCACGGCTTTGTCGACCTTCGGGTTGGCGAGGACGCGCGCGAACGCATCGTGGCCCTGACTCCAGATGCCGAAGCAATGGTGCCGGCTTTGCGACGGCAATGGGCCATCACCAATACCGCCGCACAAACGTTCGACCAGGAACTGTCCATGCCCTTGTCGAAGTTGCTTCGGGAAGCAATCGATGCGCTGGAACGACATCCCTTCAGTGCACGCATGAACGACGTAAAAGCAGAAGCCGCTCCTGACATCAAAGCTTCTCCAACCCACCCAGCTCGCCGAAGGAAAAGGAAGCCCGATGACCGCTCCGCGTAAGATTGCTGCATTGATCGCCATGATTTTCTCGGCAACATTCAGTCCGCTGGCGTCGGCCGACGAAAGTGGCCACTTGTCAGCGCGGCAACGCGAAGCAGCCCTGCAAGCCATAAGGAGCGAGTTCGACCAACGCTACGTCTTTCCGGAAATGCGGCCGAAAATAATCGAGCGTCTCGTCGCCCACGAGCGTGCCGGCGATTACGCCACGGAAGACCCGGTGCAGTTCGCCGACCGCATTACCCGCGATCTGCGCGAGGTCAGCGACGACCGGCACCTGTCGCTCCGAGTTGACGCCACCGCATATGCCGCAGCGAAAGCGGGACCGACCGCTGATGCCGGCGAGGATGCTTACTATCGTGGCCTGGCGGAGCGTAGCAATCACGGATTGAGCGAACTCAAAGTCCTGCCCGGCAATATCCGTTATCTGCGCATCACCGGTTTCCAATGGATCGACGACGAAACCGGCGCGATCTACGATGCGGCGATGAGATTTCTGCGGGGTGGCGATGCGATCGTTATAGACGTGCGGAACAACGGTGGAGGCTCGCACGGTGCTGTGCGTTATCTGGTGAGTCATTTCCTGGATCCGGACACGTTGGAGCTGAGCTTCCTGGAAGGGTCAAAACCGCCCAGCCAGTCGCGCGCCCTGGACTACCTGCCCGCCGGACGATTGAAAGGCAAGCCGCTGTACGTCCTGATCAACGGCCAGACCGCATCGGCGGCCGAAGCATTCGCCTACGACGTGCAGCAGTTCCATCTGGGCGAGCTGATCGGCGCCAAGACCGTGGGTGCGGCCAACAACAACAAGCTGGTTCCCATCGCCCCCGCCTTCATCCTGAGTGTCTCCTATGGCCGTCCGCTGCATGCCGTGAGCGGGGGTAACTGGGAAGGCAAAGGCGTGGCGCCGGACGTTGAAGTGCCGCCGGAGCAGGCACTCGAAGTAGCACAGGCGCAAGCGTTGCAGCATCTCTTGCAGGGCAAGGACATCAGCGCTGAACAGCGGCGCGAGTACGCCTGGGCGCAGACCGGCGTGACCGCCCAACTGCAACCTCCTGCGTTGGATAAAGAGGCACTTCCAAGGCTGACGGGGCGTTACTCCAGAGCGGGAACCGGTTCTGCCGCAATCGATGTCGCCGCACTCGATGGCGCCCTGTGGCTGACGCTATCCAAACGGCCACCGGCGCGGCTGACCCCGCTGACCCAGGATCTGTTTGCGGTGGAGGGCTACGAGAGCCTGCGCGTCCGATTGCAAGGCGACCGCCTGGAACTGCTCTGGCGTGATGAAACGGCGCCTCGCGTCTACAAGCGTGAGTAAACGCATCCGACAGCTATGTGGTCCTCGCCGTAAAAACGAGTAGCGCGAGCTTCGAGCGCGAGTGGGCCAGTCGCAATCGCTTCGCGCTTGCAAGCACGGCAGGGCGATTGATTGCTCTGTTGTGGATGAGAAAAGACCCGCCGGAAGGCGGGTCTTTTGTTCGCTAAGCGCCGGCCGCCGATAGCCACAAAACAACCAGCCTCACAGCTCCCGTAAATCCAGCCGCCGCAACTTCGGCGCCTTGAACGCCGTAACCCCCACCACCCCCAGCGTGATGCAACCCCCCAGCACCACAGCCGGAACCAGGCCAATCAAACGCGCCATCGTGCCGTCGTAGAACGCGCCCAGTTCATTGGACGAGCCAATGAAAATGCCATTGATCGCCGACACCCGGCCGCGCATCTCGTCGGGCGTGGCCAGCTGCAGGATGGTCGAACGCACCACCACCGACACGCCATCGCACATCCCGTAGACCAGCAGGATCGCCGCCGACAGCCAGAAGTGCCGCGACAGCCCGAAGGCGACCGTGCACAGGCCGAAGCCGGCCACGGCCAACAGCAGCACGCGGCCGGCGTTGCGTTGCAGTGGGCGCCGCGCCAGCCATACGCCGACCACGATCGAACCCAGCGCCGGCGCGCCACGCAGGATGCCCAGGCCCTCCGGGCCGTAATGCAGGATGTCGTGGATGAAGGCCGGCAGCATCGATACCGCGCCGCCGAGCAGGACCGAGAACATGTCCAGCGCCATCGCACCGAGCATGACCTGGTGCGAGAACACGAAGCGCGCGCCCTCGGCGATGCTGCGCAGGATCGGCGCGCGGCCGGCCTGGCTGACCGGTTCTTCGATCCGCAGTACCAGCAGTGCCGCCATCGCTACCAGCGCGATCACCGCAGCGGTGCCATAGGCCAAGCCCTTGCCGCCCCAGCCGACCAGGACGCCGCCCAGGGCCGGGCCGATCACCATGCCGGTCTGGAACACCACGCTGCCGACGCTCGCGCCGCGGGCGTAGGCCTCGCGCGGCAGGGCGCGGGCGAACAGGGCGTTGTAGACCGGCGAGAGAAACGAACGCGCCGCGCCGGTCAGCGCGATGGCGAGGTAGATCGGCCACACGCCCTTGAATGGCAGCCAGCCCAGCGCTACGGCCATCAGCACGACGGCGGTGGCGACCAGGCCGAGGCTGGCGATGGCGCCCAGGCGCCGCCGTGGCAGGTGGTCGACCAGGTAGCCGGCGAACGGGGCGATGCAGAAGTACGGCAGGATCTCGGCCAGTCCCACCAGCCCGAGCGAAAACGGATCGCGGGTGATCTCGTAGATGTGCCAGCCCACCGTCACCGCGACGATCTGGTAGGACAGCATCGCGCAGATGCGGTAGCCCAGTACCAGCGCGAAGCCGGGGTGGGAGAGCAAGGTGCGCAGGCCGCCGTCGGTAGGTGCGGGGGGCGCGGCGCTCACTGCTGCGCCTGTGCGGTGTCCCGGATGAAGCCCAGCATCGCCGCCACGCCGTTGCTGCGGGTCGGCGAGAGGTGGCGCGACAGGCCGATGTCGGCGATATAGCTCGGCTCGGTGGCCAGGATCTCGGCCGCGCTGCGCCCGGAGTACACGCGCAGGGCCAGGTAGATCAGGCCGGACACAATCGCCGAGTCGCTGATGGCATGGAAGTCCAGCCGCTGTGCGTTGCCTTCCGGCACGATCCAGACCATCGACTGGCAGCCGTGCAGGCGGTGTTCCTCGGTCTTCCAGTTGTCCGGGAACGGCGGCAGCTTGCGGCCGAGGTCGATCAGGTATTGGTAGCGCTCGGACCAGTCACCGAAGAAGGAGAATTCCTCGGCGATGGCGGCCTGCGCTTCGGCGGCGGTGGGTTCGAACGGGAAGGGCGAGGGGGTCATGACTTCTTCTTTGATGCGGTGGTGCCGTCCCTGGCGCAAGTGTCTCGGCTCCGGGGTGTCCGGTCCGGCCATACCCGGCCGGCCGGGAGCTGGCCGGTCGGGAGGAGGCGCAGCCGGTGCCGAGGGAGCATCGGTTAGCCGCGCTTCCTCGCCCAACGTACGCCTTGCGGCGTGTCTTCGAGCACGATGCCTTCGGCGGCGAGCTGGTCGCGCAATGCGTCGGCCCGGGCGAAGTCGCGCGCCTGCTTGGCCGCGCCGCGTTCGTCCACCAGCGCCTGGATGCGCGCGTCGTCGTCGCTGTCGCCGCCGGCACTGCCGAGCCATTGCGCCGGGTCCTGCTGCAACAGGCCCAGGGCCAGGCCGGCGCCGAGCAGCTCGGCCTTGAGCCGCGCGCGGGTCGTGCCGTCGCCGGCCTTCCGCGCCTCGGAAGCAAGCCGGGCCACTTCCGCCAGGGCTTGCGGGGTATTGAGGTCGTCATCCAGCGCCGCCTCGACGGTAGCCGGTATCTGCGCCACCGCCTGCACATCGGCCAGGTCGCGCAACGTGCCGTAGAGCCGGTCCAGGGTACGGACCGACTGTTCGATCAACGCGTCCGACCAGTCCAGCGGCTGCCGGTAATGGGCCGAGAGCAGGGCATAGCGCAGCGCTTCGGGCGGGTGCTTGCGTACCAGATCGTGCACGCGCTCGATATTGCCCACCGACTTGCTCATCTTGGCGCCGCCGAAGTTGAGCATGCCGTTGTGCAGCCAGAAGCGCGCGAACGGCGCGCCGCCGTGCGCGCACTCGCTCTGCGCGATCTCGTTCTCGTGGTGCGGGAACTGCAGGTCCACGCCGCCGGCATGGATGTCGATGGTCTCGCCCAGGTGGGCGGCGGCCATCGCCGAGCATTCGATGTGCCAGCCGGGCCGGCCGCGGCCCCAGGGCGAATCCCAGCCCGGCAGGTCGTCGCTCGAAGGCTTCCACAGCACGAAATCGCCCGGATCGCGCTTGTAGGGCGCCACCTCGACCCGCGCCCCGGCCAGCATTTCCTCCGGATCGCGACGCGAGAGCTTGCCGTAGCCGGCGAAGGTGGACACGGCGAACAGCACGTGCCCCTCGGCGGCATAGGCGTGGCCGCGTTCGATCAGCTGCTCGATCATCGCGATCATCTGCGGGATGTGCGCGGTGGCGTCCGGCTGGATGTTCTGCGGCGTCACGCCCAGCGCGGCCATGTCCTGCCGGTAGGCGGCGGCGAAGCGGTCGGTGATCGCCGAGATCGGCACGCCCTGTTCGCGCGCGGCCTGGTTGATCTTGTCGTCCACGTCGGTGATGTTGCGGGCATAGCGCAGCGCGCCGTGGCGGCGCAGCAGCAGGTCCGCCAGCACGCCGAACACGACCGGGCCACGGGCGTTGCCGATGTGTACGTAGTTGTACACGGTGGGCCCGCACAGATACATCGTCGGGCACGAAGGGTCGAGGGGCGCGAACGGTTCGACCCGCCGCGTCAGGTTGTTGTGGAGGCGCAGGCTCATCGGTATCGGGGGTAGGTAAGCAGGTCGATTCTAGCCGCTGCGGCGCTCGGCCGCAGGGAGCGGGGCGCCCATCCGCGTCCGGATGGGTTATGTTCAGCCGCCGGGCCGGCGAGGTCCATACACTTGTCCCACGCTTCCGAAGCCCGCCGGTGCTGATGCGCTTCCCGTTCCTGCCGCCACTGATCTGCCTGCTTGGCTGGCAAGCCATGCCCGCCTGGGCGGCCGATCCGGAAGGCGATGCCCGCAACCGCGTGGTGGTGATCGAGAACGTCAAGCTCGATTACGCCCAGGTGCTCAACGTCGAGCCGGTCTACCAGACCCTGCGTGCTTCCCGCACCGAAGAGCAATGCGACCCGCCGCCGGCCGGCAGCGCCGAGCCCGCTGGCGAGGTGGCGCAGGAAGGGCGCGTGTCGCGGATGATGGACTCGGTCAAGGAAGTCTTCAGCCGCCGCCACGACACCGTGGTGCCGGCGCCCGCGCCGACCAGCACCCGCCGCAACTGCCGCGTGGTCGAGGTCGGCCGCGAGTTCCGCCGGCCCATCGCCTACGACGTGGACTACGTCTACAAGGGCACCAAGTACCGCTCGCGCCTGCCGGAGGACCCGGGCAACCGGCTGCGGATCCGGGTCTCGGTGACGCCTTATATCCCTGACGCGATCGTCCAGCCCCCGCGTTGATGGGTTCGGCGTGAGAGCGCTGCCCCTGTGGGGGTAGCCCTTATGGCAGGGCTACCCTTGTGGGAGGGGCTTCAGCCCCGACCGGATCGCATCGGCAATGTTGGCCTCTCCGCCAGCCCGTCGCGGCTGAAGCCGCTCCCACAGAAGCCGCCCCTGCAAAGGACAAGCAGCTCGTATGGAGCGCTTGCGCCTCGTCGCCCCGCATGCGACGATAATCGTCTTATGCAGATCAACGACACTCAGCTCGGCACCAGCGCGGCCCGGATGGCCTCCGGCATGACCTCGCGCGCGCGCCGACCGGAACCCCACATTCTCGCTGGGTAATCCGGAGCGTCGTGCTGTCCGTTCTGAAAACCCAGCCTGAGGCTGGGTTTTTTCGTTTCCGCGTTCTGAAAAGTTTCAATCGCAAGATTCCATCCACCGTCGCGCACCGCGCAAGCCGCAACAAAGGATCGATCGATGTCCCTGAAGCACTTCCTGAACACCCAGGACTGGCGCCGCGCCGAGCTCGACGCGCTGCTGACCCAGGCCGCCCTGTTCAAACGCAACAAGCTCGGCAGTGAGCTCAAGGGCAAGTCGATCGCGCTGGTGTTCTTCAACCCGTCCATGCGCACCCGCACCAGCTTCGAGCTCGGCGCCTTCCAGCTCGGTGGCCACGCCGTGGTGCTGCAGCCGGGCAAGGACGCCTGGCCGATCGAGTTCAATTTCGGCACCGTCATGGACGGCGACACCGAAGAGCACATCGCCGAAGTGGCCAAGGTGCTCGGCCGCTACGTCGACCTGATCGGCGTGCGCGCCTTCCCGAAGTTCGTCGACTGGGCCTACGACCGCCAGGACATCGTGCTCAAGTCCTTCGCCAAGTACTCGCCGGTGCCGGTCATCAACATGGAGACCATCACCCATCCCTGCCAGGAGCTGGCGCACGCCATGGCCCTGCAGGAGCACTTCGGCACCTCCGACCTGCGCGGCAAGAAGTACGTCCTCACCTGGACCTACCACCCCAAGCCGCTGAACACCGCGGTGGCCAACTCGGCGCTGACCATCGCCACGCGCATGGGCATGGACGTGACCCTGCTGTGCCCGACGCCGGACTACATCCTCGATGAGCGCTACATGGGCTGGGCCGAGCAGAACGTCGCCGAAAGCGGCGGCTCGCTGCAGATCAGCCACGACATCGACAGCGCCTACCGCGGCGCCGACGTGGTCTATGCCAAGAGCTGGGGCGCGCTGCCGTTCTTCGGCAACTGGGAACCGGAAAAGCCCATCCGCGACCGGTACAAGCACTTCATCGTCGACGAGGCCAAGATGGCCCTGACCAACAACGGCGTCTTCAGCCATTGCCTGCCGCTGCGCCGGAACGTGAAGGCGACCGACGCGGTGATGGACTCGCCCAACTGTATTGCCATCGACGAAGCCGAAAACCGCCTGCACGTGCAGAAGGCGGTGATGGCGGCTTTGGTGGGGCTCAAGAGCCGGGACTCGGGACTCGGGACTCGGGACTCGTAGAGCCCTCATCGTCATTTTCCACAGCTCGCTACTTCTTCCCCCTCTGGAGTTCCCATGTCTCAGCACCCCGCAAATCCCCCGAGTCCCGAGTCCCGAGTCCCGAGTCCCGGCTCAAAAGACATCGTCCTCGCCTTCTCCGGCGGCCTCGACACCAGCTTCTGCATTCCGTATCTGCAGGCGCAGGGCTACGCCGTCCACACCGTGTTCGCCGACACCGGCGGCGTGGACGAGGAAGAGCGTGATTTCATCGAGAAGCGCGCCGCCGAGCTCGGTGCCGCCAGCCACGTCACCGTCGATGGCGGCCCGGCCATCTGGGAAGGCTTCGTCAAGCCGTTCGTCTGGGCCGGCGAGGGCTATCAGGGCCAGTATCCGCTGCTGGTCTCCGACCGCTACCTGATCGTCGACGCCGCGCTCAAGCGCGCCGCCGAGCTGGGCACCAACATCATCGCCCACGGCTGCACCGGCATGGGCAACGACCAGGTCCGCTTCGACCTGGCGGTCAAGGCGCAGGGCGATTACCAGATCGTCGCGCCGATCCGCGAGATCCAGAAGGAACATACCCAGACCCGCGCCTACGAGCAGAAGTACCTGGAAGAGCGCGGCTTCGGCGTGCGGGCCAAGCAGAAAGCCTACACCATCAACGAGAACCTGCTGGGCGTGACCATGTCCGGCGGCGAGATCGACAAGTGGGAAGCCCCGGGCGAGGGCGCGCGCGGCTGGTGCGCGCCGCGCAGCGCGTGGCCGGCAGATGCGCTGACCGTCACCTTGAAATTCGTCGAAGGCGAGGCGGTCGAGCTGGACGGCAAGCCGCTGCCGGGCGCGCAGATCCTGGCCAGGCTCAACAAGCTGTTCGCCCAGTACGGCGTCGGCCGCGGCGTCTACACCGGCGACACCGTGATCGGCCTGAAGGGCCGCATCGTGTTCGAGGCGCCGGGCCTGGTGTCGTTGCTGGCCGCGCACCGCGCGCTGGAAGACGCGGTGCTGACCAAGCAACAGAACCGTTTCAAGCCGGACGTGGCGCGCAAGTGGGTGGAGCTGGTGTACGAGGGCTTCTACCACGACCCGCTGAAGACCGACATCGAGGCCTTCCTGAAGTCCTCGCAGGCCAAGGTCAACGGCGAAGTCGTGCTGGAGACCCGCGGTGGCCGCGTCGATGCCGTGGCCGTGCGCTCGCCGCACCTGCTCAACGCCAAGGGCGCGACCTACGCGCAGTCGGCGGACTGGGGCGTGGAGGAGGCCGAGGGTTTCATCAAGCTGTTCGGCATGAGTTCGACCCTGTACGCCCAGGTCAATCGCTGAGCCCGATGGCATGAGCGAGCTGCGCATCAGCACGGACAAGGCGGAACTCGACGTTCCCCTGATCCACCGGTTCCTGTCGACCGAGGCGTATTGGAGCCTGGGTATTCCGGCGGACACGGTGGCGCGCGCGATCGCCGGCTCGCTGTGCTTCGGTGGCTACGTGGAAGGCCTCGGGCAGGTGGCGTTCGCGCGCGTGGTGTCCGACTTCGCCACCTTCGCCTACCTCGCCGACGTGTTCGTGCTGCCCGCGCAGCGCGGCCACGGCTATTCCAAGCAGTTGCTGGATGCCGTGTTCGCCCATCCGCAACTGCAGGGCCTGCGCCGCTTCATGCTCGCCACCTGGGACGCGCATGGCCTGTACGCCCGCTACGGCTTCACCGCGCCGGCCCGTCCGGACCGCCTGATGGAAATCTCGCGGCCCGACCTCTATCGCGACGCGCCCGCGCCGTGAACGACCCGCACGCCGACCTTCCGATCCGAGTGCCCATGACCGACCTGCTCGCCGCCACGCTCGCCCATCTGGAAAAGCTGGTGTCCTTCGACACCCGCAATCCGCCGCGCACCATCGCCGCCGAGGGTGGCATCTTCGACTACCTGCGCGCCCACCTGCCGGGCTTCCAGGTCGAGGTCGTCGACCACGGCGCCGGCGCGGTCAGCCTGTACGCAGTGCGTGGCACGCCGAAGTACCTGTTCAACGTGCACCTGGACACCGTGCCCGATTCGCCGCACTGGAGCGCCGACCCGCATGTCATGCGCCGCCTGGAGGACCGCGTGGTCGGCCTGGGCGTATGCGACATCAAGGGCGCCGCCGCCGCCCTGGTGGCCGCCGCCAACGCCGGCGACGGCGATGCCGCGTTCCTGTTCTCCAGCGACGAGGAAGCCAACGACCCGCGCTGCATTGCCGCCTTCCTGGCCCGTGGGATTCCCTACGAGGCCGTGCTGGTTGCCGAGCCGACGCTGGGCGAGGCGGTGCTGGCGCATCGCGGGATCAGCTCGGTGCTGATGCGCTTCCAGGGCCGGGCAGGGCATGCCTCCGGCAAGCAGGACCCGGCCGCCAGCGCCTTGCACCAGGCCGTGCGCTGGGGCGATCGCGCGCTGGCGCATGTCGATTCGCTGGCGCATGCGCGCTTCGGCGGCCTCACCGGGCTGCGCTTCAACATCGGCCGCATCGAAGGCGGCATCAAGGCCAACATGATCGCCCCAGCGGCCGAACTGCGGTTTGGTTTCCGGCCGTTGCCGTCGATGGCCGTGGACGAACTGCTGGCGGCGTTCGCCGGCTTCGCCGGCTTCGCCGAGCCGGCCGCCGCGCATTTCGAAGAGACCTTCCGTGGCCCCAGCCTGCCTTCGGGCGACATAGCGCGTGCCGAGGAACGCCGCCTGGCCGCGCGCGACGTCGCCGACGCGCTCGACCTGCCGATCGGCAACGCCGTGGATTTCTGGACCGAAGCCTCGCTGTTCTCCGCCGGCGGCTATACCGCGCTGGTCTACGGACCGGGCGACATCGCCCAGGCCCACACCGCCGACGAATGGGTGGCGCTGGCGCAGTTGCAGCGCTATGCCGATTCGGTCGATCGCATCATCAACGGCGCACGCTGAGCGCGCCGCTCCTCCCACCTCCCGAAGCCAGACATGTCCCCTGCCGCCCCGCACAAACAGACCCGCCAGACCATCGTGCGCCTGCTCTCGAGCATGGCCAGCGCGAAGGAAATCAGCCAGTACCTCAAGCGCTTTTCGCAGCTGGACGCCAAGCGCTTCGCCGTCGTCAAGGTCGGCGGCGCGGTGCTGCGCGATGACCTGGAGGCGCTGACCTCGTCGTTGTCGTTCCTGCAGGAAGTCGGGCTGACCCCCATCGTGCTGCATGGCGCCGGCCCGCAACTGGACGCCGAACTGTCGGCCGCCGGCATCGAGAAGCAGACCGTCAACGGCCTGCGGGTGACCTCGCCCGAAGCCCTGGCGATCGTGCGCCGGGTGTTCCAGCAGTCCAACCTCAAGCTGGTCGAAGCGCTGCAGCAGAACGGCGCGCGCGCGACCTCGATCACCGGTGGCGTGTTCGAGGCCGAATACCTCGACCGCGATACCTATGGCCTGGTCGGCGAAGTGAAGAAGGTCAACCTGGCGCCGATCGAGGCCAGCCTCCAGGCCGGCTCGATCCCGGTCATCACCAGCCTGGGCGAAACCCCGAGCGGGCAGATCCTCAACGTCAACGCCGACTTCGCCGCCAACGAACTGGTGCGCGAGCTGCAGCCGTACAAGATCATCTTCCTCACCGGGACCGGTGGCTTGCTCGATCCGCAGGGCAAGGTGATCGATTCGATCAACCTGTCCACCGAGTACGACCACCTGATCGAACAGCCGTGGCTCCACGGCGGCATGAAGGTCAAGATCGAGCAGATCAAGGACCTGCTGGACAAGCTGCCGCTGGAGTCGTCGGTATCGATCACCCGTCCGGCCGACCTGGCCAAGGAACTGTTCACCCACAAGGGCTCCGGCACCCTGGTGCGGCGCGGCGAGCGCGTGCTGCGCGCGACTGCGTGGGCCGAGCTGGACCTGGCGCGGCTCAGGCAGCTGATCGAATCCAGCTTCGGCCGTACCCTGGTGGCGGACTATTTCGACAAGACCCGCCTGTTGCGCGCCTATGTCAGCGAGAACTACCGCGCCGCGGTGATCCTCACCGACGAAGCCGACGGCGTCTACCTGGACAAGTTCGCCGTGCTCGACGACGCGCAGGGCGAGGGCCTGGGCCGCGCGGTGTGGAACGTGATGCGCGAGGAAACCCCGCGCCTGTTCTGGCGTTCGCGCCACAACAACCAGGTCAACATCTTCTACTACGCCGAATCCGACGGCTGCATCAAGCAGGAGAAGTGGAAGGTGTTCTGGTACGGCCTGGAGAGCTTCGACCAGATCCAGCGCTGCGTCGCCCATTGCGACACGCGCATCCCCACCTTGCTGGGCTGAGCCATGGCACCGGACCCGCTACCCGCCGACTGGCGCACCGCGCCGACCCTCGCCGGCCAATACGCCACGCTGGAGCCGCTGCGTGCCGAGCACGCCGGCGAACTGCGCGCCGCCTTGGGCGAAGGCGAGCTGTCGCGGCTGTGGTACACCAACGTGCCGGCGCCGGCGCAGGCGCAGGCCTATGTCGAGGCGGCGCTGCGGATGCAGGCCGAAGGCACGGCGCTGCCGTTCGTGGTCCGCAACGCCGCCGGCCATGTCGTCGGCAGCACCCGCTACTACGACCTGGCCGCCGACGTGCCGCGCCTGTCGATCGGCTACACCTGGTACGCGCCCTCGGTGCAGCGCACCGGCCTGAACACCGAAGCCAAGCTGATGCTGCTCGCGCATGCGTTCGAACGCATGGGCTGCGTCAGCGTCGTGTTCGAGACCAGCTGGTTCAACCACGCCTCGCGCACCGCCATCGCCCGCCTCGGCGCCAAGCAGGACGGCGTGCTGCGCGCGCACAAGCGCCACGCCGACGGCAGCATCCGCGACACCGTGATCTTCTCCCTCCTCGCCTCGGAATGGCCCGCCGCGCGCCGGCACCTGCGGTTCCGTCTGGAAGCCAACGCATGAGCACCTCCTTTACCGTCGGCATCGTCGGCGCCCGCGGCCACACCGGCGCCGAATTGATCCGCCTGATCGCCGCCCATCCGCAGCTCGCGCTGGCCTTCGTCTCCTCGCGCGAGCTCGACGGCCAGCGCGTGGCCGAACACAACGACGCCTACGCTGGCGAGTTGCGTTACGAGAATCTCGACCCCGCCGCGGTCGCGGCCAAGGGCGCCGATGCGGTGATCCTGGCATTGCCCAACGGCAAGGCCCAGCCCTATGTGGAAGCGATCGACGCGGCCGCGCCACGGACGCTCATCGTCGATCTCTCGGCCGACTACCGCTTCGACCCGGGCTGGTACTACGGCCTGCCAGAACTGACCCGCGGCCGCTATGCCGGCCAGAAGCGCATCAGCAACCCCGGCTGCTATGCCACCGCCATGCAGCTGGCGATCGCGCCGCTGCTGGGCGAGCTGGCCGGGCCGCCGCAGTGCTTCGGCGTATCCGGCTATTCCGGCGCGGGCACCTCGCCCTCGGACAAGAACAACGTCGAGCTGTTGCGCGACAACCTGATGCCGTACGCGCTCACCGAGCACATGCACGAGCGCGAGGTCAGCGCCCAGCTCGGCGTGCCGGTGGAGTTCATGCCGCACGTCGCGGCGCATTTCCGCGGCATCACCATGACCGTCAACCTGTGGCTGCAGCAGCCGCGCAAGCGCGAGGACATCCTGGCGCACTACCGCAAGCGCTACGCCGGCGAGCCGCTGATCGAAGTCGTCGATGACGCGCCGTGGGTGAGCCGCATCGCCGGCCGCCATGGCGTGCAGATCGGCGGCTTCACCACTGCACCGGGCGGCAAGCGCGTGGTGGTGGTGGCGACCCTGGACAACCTGCTCAAGGGCGCGGCCACCCAGGCGCTGCAGAACCTCAACCGCGCGCTCGGCCTGGACGAGCTCACCGCGATCCCGCACTGACTTTTGTAGGAGCGGCTTCAGCCGCGACCGCACACCATCCGGTCGCGGCTGAAGCCGCTCCTACAAGAAGCCCACTACGAGGCCAACATGACCCACCTCCTCTGGCAAAAACCCGGCGTCGCCGTCGACGCGCAGATCCAGCGCTTCCTCGCCGGTGACGACGTCATCCTGGATCGCGAGTTCTTCCTGCACGACATCCAGGCCAGCAAGGCGCACGCCGAAGGCCTGCAGCACATCGGCATCCTGTCGGCGGCCGAACTCATCGGCCTGTTGGCCGAACTTGACGCGCTGGCCGCCGACTGGCGCGCCGGCAACTTCGTGCTCGACGAACAATACGAGGACGGCCATTCGGCCATCGAAGCGCGGCTGACCGAGCGCCTCGGCGATGCCGGCCGCAAGATCCACACCGGGCGCAGCCGCAACGACCAGGTGCTGGTCGCCACGCGCCTGTGGCTCAAGGACAAGCTCGCCCGCGTGGCCGAACTGAGCCGCCAGGCCGCCCGCGTCGCGCTGGACCGCGCCGCCGCCGAGCGCGACCTGCCGCTGCCGGGCTATACCCATATCCAGCGCGCCGTCGTGTCCTCGGCCGGCATGTGGTGGGCGGGCTGGGCCGAAGCCTTCATCGACGACGCCATCCGCGCCGCCGACACCTTGAAGCTGGTCGATGCCAATCCGCTCGGCACCGCCGCCGGCTACGGCGTCAACCTGCCGCTGGACCGCGACCACACCACCGCCGCGCTCGGCTTCGCCCGCCTGCAGGTCTCGCCGATCTACGCCCAGCTCTCGCGCGGCAAGTTCGAGCTGGCCGCGCTCGAAGCCCTGGGCAGCGCCACCCTCGACCTACGCCGGATCGCCTGGGACCTGTCGCTGTTCACCAGTGCCGAGTACGGCTTCGTCGCGCTGCCGGCGCAGTACACCACCGGCAGCTCGATCATGCCGAACAAGCGCAACCCCGACGTGATCGAACTGATGCGCGCCACCCACGCCAGCGTGGCGGCCGCGCGCACCGAGATCGAACAGCTGCTGTCGCTGCCGTCCGGCTACCACCGCGACCTGCAGGCGTCCAAGGGCGCGATCTTCCACGGCTTCGGCCGTGGCCTGGCGGCGCTGGAACTGCTGCCGGCGTTGCTGGCCAACCTGGAATGGCGCGAAGAGCGCCTGCGCGCGGCGATCGACTCGGGCATGTACGCCACCGACGTGGCCGTCGAAGCCGCCGTGGCCGGCGTACCTTTCCGTGACGCCTACAAAGCCGCGGCAGCCAGCGCCGACAGCGCCGGGCAGGGCCGCACGCCCGAAGGCAGCCTGGCCGCGCGCGTGTCGCCGGGCGCGGCGGCCGACCTGCGCCTGGACGTGCTGCAGGCGCGCTGGCAGGCCCTGGGCTGAGGCATCGCGATGAAGTGCTACCTGGTCATGGCGATGCGCAAGTCGGGATTCACCGACGCGGTGATCGCGCCGCATCGCGATTTCCTCGCCGAGCTTCGCGCACAAGGCAAGCTGGCGATGACCGGCGGCTTCGCCGATGGCAGCGGCGGTGCCTACGTACTGCAGAACGTGGCCAGCCTGGCCGAAGCACAGGCGCTGGTGGCACGCGATCCGCTGCTGCGGCAGGACGCTTCCGCGTTGACCGTATACGAATGGAATACCCACTGAGCCCCTCACGGATATCGCGATGACCGACACCGCCGCGCCCACCGCCACCCCCTTCATCGAGCAAGGGCTGCCGCCGTGGCGGCGGGCGGTGCTCAAGGTCGGCAGCAGCCTGCTGGCGGCCGACGGCGGCGGGTTGTCGCCGCGCTATGCGCTCGGGCTGGCGCAGTTCGTCTCCACCCATGTCGGCGCCGGCCGCGAAGTGGTGATCGTCTCCTCCGGCGCGGTGGCCGCCGGCCGCGCCATCCTGCCGCGCGCCGCCGAGCAGGGCGCGGCGATGGCCGCGCGCCAGGCCCTGGCCGCGCTCGGCCAGGCGCAGCTGATGGCCCTGTGGCAGCGCTTCTTCGAACGGCCGGTCGCCCAGGTGCTGCTCACCCACGACGACCTGCGCAACCGCCGCCGCTACCTCAACGCGCGCGCCACGCTCAACGAACTGCTGCGCCTGGGCGCGCTGCCGGTGGTGAACGAGAACGACACCGTATCGGTGGACGAACTCAAGCTCGGCGACAACGACAACCTGGCCGCGATCGTCGCCGCCCTGGTCGATGCCGACGCACTGTTCATCGCCACCGACATCGACGGCCTCTACAGCGCCGATCCGCGCCACGACCCCAACGCGCATCCGGTCAACGAAGTGCGCGAACTCGATGCCGCCATCCTCGCCATGGCCGGCGGCAGCGGTACCGCCGGTGTCGGCACCGGCGGCATGCGGACCAAGCTCGAAGCGGCCGCCAAGGCGGGCGCGGCCGGCATCGAAACCTATTTGTTCAACGGCCGCAGCGGCGAAGTGCTGCGCGCCCTGGGCCACGACCGCCTGCGCGGCACGCGCCTGCACCCCGGGCGCACACGGGTCGCCGCGCGCAAATACTGGCTGCGGCATGCACCGGTCGAGCCGGGCGCGATCCTGATCGACGCCGGCGCCGCGCACGCCCTGGCGGAGAAGGGCGCCTCGCTGCTGCCGGGCGGCGTGACCGCGGCCGAGGGCGAGTTCCGCCGCGGCGACATGGTCGAGATCCGCACCCGCCACGACGGCGCCGAGCGCACCGTGGCGCGCGGCGTCAGCCAGTATTCGGCACAGGACGTGCGCCGCCTGGCCGGGCGCCACTCACGCGACATCGAGTCGGTGCTCGGCTACAACTACGGCGAGAACATCGTCCACCGCGACGACCTGGTGCTGCTGCCCGCCTGACCCCTATCGATCGAGAGCCCGCCATGTCCGACATCAAGACCCTCGCGATGGAATGCCGCCTCGCGGCGCAAACGCTGGCCCAGCTCGACGGCCCGGCCAAGGCCGCGCTGCTGGCGAGCATGGCCACGGCCCTGGAGGCCGACAGCGCGGCGATCCTCGCCGCCAACGCCCGCGACCTGGACGCGGCCCGAGAGAAAGGCACCGGCAGCGCGATGCTCGACCGCCTGGCGCTGGACCCCAAGCGCCTGGCGGCGATTGCCGACGCCCTGCGCGAAATCGCCGCCTTGCCCGACCCCGTCGGCCAGGTGACCCGCGACGACGTCCGCCCGAACGGCATCCGCGTGCAGAAGGTGCGCGTGCCGCTGGGCGTGATCGCGATGATCTACGAAGCGCGGCCGAACGTGACGGCCGATGCGGCGGCGTTGTGCATCAAGGCAGGCAATGGCGTGATCCTGCGTGGCGGATCCGAAGCGATCCATTCGAACACAGCGATCGCACAGTCACTGCGCGCGGCGCTGGAAGCACACGGCGTGCCCGCAGCGGCGTTGACCCTGGTCGAAGACCTGCGGCGCGAGACGATGCTGGCGCTGCTGCAGCTCAACGACATCATCGACCTGGCGATTCCGCGCGGCGGCGAAGGCTTGATCCGCTTCGTCGCCGAGCACGCGCGCGTACCGGTGATCAAGCACTACAAAGGCGTATGCCACTTGTTCGTGGATGACTCGGCCGACAGCGAATTGGCCTTGCGCCTGTTGATCGATGGCAAAGTATCGCGGCCGTCGGCATGCAACTCGTTGGAAACATTGCTGGTGCATGCGGATATTGCCGCATCGTACTTGCCGCTTGCGGCCCAGGCATTGCGCGAGCGCGGGGTGGAATTGCGCGGCGACGAGGCCAGCCGGCGGATCGTACCGGACATGGCCGAGGCGACGGATGCGGACTTTGCCGCAGAGTTCCTGGACCTGGTGATCGCGGTGCGGGTGGTAGCGGACCTGGACGCGGCGATTGCGCATATCCGCCATTACGGATCGGATCATACGGAGGTCATCGCAACGGCCGACGCGGGGCATGCCGAGCGGTTCGTGCAGGCGCTGCGGTCGGCGGTGGTGATGGTCAATGCTTCTTCGCGGTTTTCCGATGGCGGGGAATTGGGGTTGGGGGCTGAGATCGGGATCTCTACTACCCGGCTGCATGCTTATGGGCCGATGGGGTTGGAAGCACTGACGGTCGAGCGGTTCGTGGTGCGGGGTGAGGGGCAGACTCGGGCTGTTATTTGACGTTGTTTTGAGACTGGTGCTCATGATGGATTTCATTTTTCCTGAGCAGTGCGCTCTGTCGGAAGAACCGTTACGCGTGCCGTCCCTTCTCCCGCTCTGCGGGAGAAGGTGCCCGGAGGGCGGATGAGGGCGCTCTTCCCACTAAACCAACAGATGTGGACCGAACGAAGTGGGAAAACGACGCGCCTAGCCTCGCCCTGTTGGGGGTGGGCGTCAGTGG
>Ga0160459_100134_pt1 | contig 51624 bp, 56 predicted proteins | sample HID1973K_E6MG_FD_108208 | JGI IMG/M metagenome (GOLD analysis project Ga0160459, IMG submission 108208) | Enriched mosquito-associated microbial communities from UW Madison campus, WI, USA - HID1973K_E6 MG | ecosystem: Host-associated > Arthropoda: Insects > Digestive system > Unclassified ...
CTGCGCATCTCGTAGAAATCGTCGATCCTTGGCACAGTCGGCATTCAACAGCGCGACGAGAGCGCCCAAAAACGCGGTACTCAGATACCGACTCGGGCGACTTCAGACTTTTTCAGCAGCCTGCTATCGCCCATGAGGTCAATCAGCCGCTCGCCGCGATCGTCGCCAACTCACATGCGTGCCGCCGATGGTTATCGGCCACCCCTCCGAATCTCGAGCGGGCCAATATTACGGCCGAACGCATTATTCGCGATGCCAACTCTGCCGCGGATGTTGTCGCCCGCATTCGTGCGTTGTTCAAGCAATCGACCGAAGCACGCACGGTGACTGCAATCGCCACGGTTATGGCGGAGGCTCGCGATCTCATGGCCGAAGAGGCCGCACGGGGCGGCGTCCGCATAACTTTGGAGGTTCGCGGTGCCCTTCCGACTGTATTGCTCGACCGTACCCAGATCCAGCAGGTTCTGGTGAACCTGATCCGAAACGGCATCGAAGCGATGGAGGGGATGGCGGGCGACAGGCTGCTCAATCTCCTCGCCGGATCGACACCCGAGGGCATCCAGGTCGAGGTCGCCGATAGCGGCGCGGGCCCCGCCGATCTGGACAAGGTCTTTGATCCATTCTTCACGACCAAGACAGACGGAATGGGGATGGGCTTGGCGATCTGTCGCTCAATCGTCGAAGCGCATGGCGGAGAGCTGTGGGCAAAAAGAACTGAACCACGAGGTGCGATTTTCATCTTCACCTTGCCGACCGAAATGAAAGTGGAATGATGACAAAGGATGATCATGTCGTCTGGATAGTGGATGACGATGAACGCATGCGGGAGGCTCTCGCAGAGTTGCTAGCATCCCATGGCATGCGCGCCGTCACCTTCAGTTCTGCCGGCGACTATGTCCGCGCGGACAAACCGAAAGTGTCGGCCTGCCTGATCCTTGACATCGAACTTCCAGATATCAACGGCCTCGATCTGCAGCGTCAGATCTCCGGTGGGCATCCGCCGATCGTCTTCATTACCGGGCATGGTGACATCCCGAGTTCTGTCCGCGCGATCAAGGACGGCGCGGTAGATTTTCTCACCAAGCCCTTCAGCGAAGCCGACCTCATGAATGCGGTCCAAACCGCCATCGCACAGGACCGCGAAGCAATAGCCGCGCGCCTGGAGTTCGAGGTACTGATACAGCGTTATCAGTCACTCACCCCTCGCGAACGAGAGGTGTTGCCGCTGGTGGTAAGTGGGCTTCTGAACAAGCAGGCAGCCGCGGAACTCGGGATCAGCGAGGTCACGCTGCAAATGCACCGTAGAAATGTCATGCAGAAAATGGCGGCGACCTCATTCGCCGACCTCGTGCGTATTGCCGAGCGTCTGGAGGTCCCCCTCACCCACTCGCGCCGGTCGGGAGGGAGCGTACCATGAAAGCAGGAAAACCGGTTGTTGCCGTCGTGGATGACGACACCAGATTAGTGGAGTCGCTCGGGGAATTACTGGAATCGGCTGGATACGAAACTTGCGGCTTTCCCTCGGCTAGCGCATTTCTCGCCACCGACCTGTCAGCGATAGACGTTTTGATCACCGATATAGGCATGCCGGGGATTGGAGGCTTCGAGCTTCGCGACATTGTCAGAAAGGTCAGACCGCACCTTCCGGTCTTTCTGATCACCGGGCGTCACGAGATCGCCCATCAGGTGCGTGCCCAGGGACTGAGTGGATTTTTTCGCAAACCGTTCGACACCCAAGAGCTGCTCGCGGCCGTCGGCGAGGTGTTACGAGAAAAGGAAAATGATCATGACCACTGAACAGCCTTCTCTTCACAGATCTGTCTCGCTTGGTGCCCAACCGGCCCACAGAGTCGAGCAGCCTCTCATCATCATCGTGGATGACGATCCTTCCATTCGAGAAGCCTTGTCCGAGCTGATCGCCTCGGCGGGATTCCAGTCGATTAGCTTTCCCTCGACTCGAGAACTGCTTGAAGCAGATTTGCCCGACGGGCCCGGTTGTCTTATTCTGGACGTGAGGATGCCCGGTGCCAGTGGTCTTGACCTGCAACGTCAACTCACCAGCCGCGGCAATTCGAAGCCGATCATCTTCCTGACTGGGCACGGCGACATCCCCATGTCCGTTCAGGCCATGAAGGCAGGCGCGGTAGATTTCCTGACCAAACCGGTGCGCGACCAAACGTTGCTGGATGCGGTAATGGCCGGGGTCGCCACTGATACCGCGCATCGCGCAAACGCCGCAGTCGTTAAACGCAACGTCGAGCGATTGGACACGCTGACGCCCCGCGAACGGGAGGTTTTGCGCGAGGTCGCACGTGGGCGTCTCAACAAGCAGATCGCATACGAATTGGGTATCAGTGAAGTGACAGTCAAACTCCACCGCGGGAAGGTCATGCGGAAAATGGAGGCAGGGTCGATAGGCGAGTTGATCCGAATGTGGGAGACACTTCCTGTCCAGATGCGGAAAGGAAATGACATAGACGGTGACCTTTGATCGATGCCGCGAGGACGATGTCCGGTTCAGGGATAGACTGACCGTGGGCCAGAAGACGGTGTGACGGGCGAGTAAGGTCCGAGCCTTCAGTTACGCCTGCAAAACTCGGACCATGCCGCCGACTGTCCGAATGCCGTAGACGGGCTTGAGCAACGTACTGCGGGACAGCGAGCGTCCTGCCTCTCGGATAGAGCGGGTCGGCCCCATATGAGCTCAGAATGGCCCAGACTTCGATAGCATTGGGTCCAATCGAAAAGTGCATCGCGACAGGCAGCAACTGTATGTGCAGCTCGGAGTGAGCCCGAGCAGGAGTCATTGCTGCGTCGCGCACGGATGGCCGCCTTTCCGGTTTCGCTGCGGTCACCACGCTGCGGTGCCGTCAGACTGCTTTCCGCCCTCTGGTTCAACCCTGTCGCAAGCTCGAAAACGCACATACTGCGCGTGCAAGCGCCAGCGTTGTCCCGCTCGCAGGCTTTTCCGCGCCCCGGCGATTGGGGCCGGCGCGGTCGTCGTAGAAGTTCCCGGCAGGTGCCCTCGGCGATCGAAGGCATGGCTGCGGGTGCTCTGGAATGGCAGCGCGGTGTTGCGGCGAGAAGTGGGGCAGGAGGAAGAGGGCGGTCGTGCAGGGCCATGGCAGGTTGGGATGGCGGGGGAGCGCCCCCTGCCGGCCTGTCGTGGAGAAAAGACGATGAACATTGCCTATAATCCCGCGAAACTCGCACCACCGCCGGCCCGCATTCGGCCGGAGTCGGTCGCGGCGCAGCCTTTCCCGCTCTCGGTGACATGTGTCGGGGAGGTCGAGCGCGTCGAGGAGAGCTTCGGAATGGGGCCGTGGTGGGTGCAGCAATCGCGGGTCCTCGGCAAGCGGGCCGGGCTGCGCAAGGCGATCGAATTCGCCTGCGAGGTCGTGGCCAATCGGGAATATCCGATCGGAAGTGCCGAGGGGAGCGAGTTCGCCGCAGAGTTGTTTCTGATCCTCGACCGAGACCGGCGCCTCGTGCTGGCCGGAAATCTTGTCGGGTCCGCCATTGCCTGGTGTCCGCCCGTCGCCTCGGACGCGGAGGCGAGACAGGTCGTTCAGCAGGCCAGCCGACTTCGCGCCAAGGCGACTGGTGAGGCGGGATGCGACAATCATCGCGCCGCCCGCCGGCTCCGGCGCGCCGCCAGCGTGCTGGAGGGTAGGCTGGTCGATATTCGTTGGCGCGACACCGTGCGACGCGCGCTTCAGGAGATCGGCTGATGGCTTACCGACCTGAACGAGCTCCCCTTGCTCCCACCCGGCCCGGCCCCACGTCGGGCCTTCGCATTTCCGAAAGGAACCGGCATGGCTGATTATTTCACGCAATTCTCCTGTCTGCTCGACACGGGCAGTCCGGAGAAAGCCGCCCGCGCGCTGGAACTCTTCGCCCGGCTCAAGGCGGAGGAGGACGCGACAGGCGAATGGCAGGCCGCCGGCTTCACCCTGCAGCTTCAGGACGGGCCGGGCAAATCGATGCTGTGGATCCATGACGACGACCATGGCGACGTCGAGAACCTCATCGCTTTCGTCCTGCGCTGTGCCGAGGAACTCGATCTCCGGAGTCTGTGGGGGTTCACCTATGCCGATAGCTGCAGCCGGCCCCGAACTGACGCCTTCGGCGGTGGCGCGCATGTCATCGATCTCGGTGCCCGAAAATCCATCGGCTGGATCAGCGCAGGTCAATGGCTGGCCGCCGCGCTGAATGGTGAAGATGTCGACGCGTTGGAGGCGCTGGCACAATGAGCACCGGCATTCCCAACAAGACTCCCTCGTCCAGCGCCTCGCCCCTCCCGGTCGTGGAGTTCGGGCGCAGTGCCGACAATCTGCCTGTCGCGCGGCTGGGCGATACGGCTTTCGCCATGGTGCCGGCCGGGGAGGGAAGGCATTTCCTCGCCACCGGCTGGCGCCTGTCGCGGGTGCTCGCCGAATGGACGCGCGACGATTTCTACGGCCATGGCGGACAGGTCGCCGACGAGCCGGCGTTTCGGGCCATGGTCGCCGAAAATGCCGAACATCAGCGCGAGGTGGCGGCATTGGGCCGACAGGAATTGAGCGTCCGGGTGAATACCCCATGGGGTTCGTCGCAAGGCGCCACGCTCTATGCCCAGGGCGTCATCTTTCATTCCACCGCCAGCCATGGCGGCTTCCAGCTCGCGCCCGACCGCAATGCCAGCATTCACCCCAAACTGCGCAGTTGCTCGCGTTTCTACGAAGAAGATGCCGAATGGGCCGCGGTTGCCTTGGGCTTGCCGGAACTCTTCACCAGCCACGAGCGCCGTGAGGCCGAGGACATCATCCGGAACCACTGGCCCGACGCTTGGGAAACGATCCATGGACGCGCGCTCAAGGCGGGAGAGTCACGTGAACGCGATCGGCAGATCTTCGAGCGGGACCATGCCGGGGACTGGATCGTGATCTCTGCCATCCGCTCGGATCATCGGCCCGGTTTTGCCGAGGTTGTCGCCAGGTGTGGTGGCAGGCGTGGTGCACGCGCTGCAGAACGTCGTTTCCTCGTGCCGGTCGAAGAGTATCGAGCCGGGCGCTTCGGCTTCGTCATCGACGTGGCGCGGCACCCTGTCTACGATGGTCCCTCAAGCTTTGCTGGTTGGAGGGGCTGAGGTGAAGGGATTATGAACCGGTCCCGCTCCAGCTCGGGGCCGGAACCTTGCATCGTCCGACCTCCGCGCGGCAATGCAGGACCACTTGCAGCATATTCGTAATATCTGTATATTCTGGATAATCAGGAGGTGCCTGCAATGTCGCGACTGCCCGAATTCAAGGCCGCCGATCTGACGCGGCATACCAGCGATCTGTTCGATGCCGCGATCCGCTCGCCGGTGGCGATCACCAAGCACCGCAAGCCGCGGTTCGTCCTGATGAGCATGGACCAGTATCGGAAACTCACCGAAGGCCCGTCCCAGCAAGTCCATATGCTCGACGAGATGCCGGATGATCTGAAGGCGCTCATGATCGAAGGGTTGGAGCGGGATCCTGGATCGAATGACGCGTGATCCGAAACCCGGCGAAGTCTTCCGCTACCCGTTCCTGTGGAAGCGGCAGGAAGCAGGCGGGGAGAGCGAAGGCCGAAAGAAGCGCCCCGTCTGTATCGCGGTGACGGTGACGAATCTCGACGGTGAGACAGTGGTGTTCATCCTGCCGATCACGACGCAGCCACCCATGCCGCGACGCCACGCCATCGAAATCCCGCAGATCGAGTCGCAGCGGGTCGGCCTGGAACTTCATGTGCGGAAATGGGTCATGCTCGACGAGATCAATACCGATATCGTTGAGCGGTCCTGGGTCTGGGATGACCGCAGACCGCTTGGCGCCTTCAGCAGCGCATTCACGGCGCGCATTCGAACCACTCTTCTTGCGCTGGCCAGAGCGGGCGGCGCCAAAATCGTTGACCGGATGAAATAGCTGTCCTGCTCCGGGACCGGACGATGTCCGGCTTCTGCTTTGCCGGAGCACGCGCAGGAAAAAACCCCGCAGCAACGCTACGGGGTCCGTTATCGATGGCGATCGCCTCAGATACCGCGGGCGACGCGCTCGATATCGCTGCGGGTCAGGCCAATGTCGGACAACTCGCGATCCGTCAGCGCGTGCAACTCGCGGCGGGTGATGCGGGCATCCTTCCAGGCAGCGATCATCGCGGTCACGCGCGCAACGACCCCGGCAAAGCCAGCGGCAGCGTGGTTATGGCTCATTTCGACAGCGGACATCTCGGCACCTTCATCAATCTGCCCAATCATCGGGCTTGCTTCGGACAAGGCAGACATAATCGGGGCAAATTGATGAAAGTAGTCCTGATTCCGGCAAGGCCGTCATGCATTCTGCGCCGCAGCATAAAGGCATGATTGCAGAAGTCATCGGCAACACCAGATGGGCAGTAACAGAAAGGGGGCCTCGGCGCGGGAGAGAGGGAAAGACCTGTCGGATGAGGGTCGAACCGGGGCGGAGGAGGGAGAGCGTCGCGCGGTTCGGTCCTTGCCTGCCTCCCGGAGACACGAACCATGCTCGATTTCCGCCCCGCGACGCTGGTGCCTGAAACCCGGCGTCTGAACTTCCTGCCCACCCTCTTCGGCCTCAGCCGGATGATCGTCGCCGAGAACACGCACTACAGCCTGATGGACAGGCTCAGCCCGGATTATGGCGGCGGGTCCTGGAAATTCTACGAGCTGGACGGCAAGCCGCTCTATCTCGCCCCGGACTCGCAATCCCGGTTCCGCATGTCCTGGCCGGATAACGGCTATCAGGGTGAGGTCTCGGCCGACGCGGCCGGCATCATCGCGACGCTGTTCGCTTTGTCGCATCTGAGCTTCCGCTTCACCGACGACCGGTTCGGCGAGGGATTTGCCCGCCTCTACGATTACGCCGCAGAGCATCCTGAGGCCGGCGAGATATTTCAGGCCATCGACTGATCCGCAGAGCGGCCCGCGCCGCTTGCAAGCCTCCGACAGCCCCCGGCCTAAGCCGGGGGCTTTTCGCATGCATCCCTCTGCCAGCTCGACCCCAGAGCTGGAGGAGGGCCGGAAGGAGGTGGGCCGGGCGGGGCAGAGAGAGCGCCGCGCGGCTCGCGTCCCATTCCCCTCCGAGGAGATATCCGATGAATGCCATCCCGAATGCAGCGGCGAGATCCGCGGTGCCTGCACCCGCGCGGCTTGCCGTGCGCCCCGCCGCTGCCGTCCTGGCGGCGGCGAATCTGTTGCTGCCCATGCTCGAACGCGGCGCCCGCGTCGATGCCCCGGCGCTGCGCGCCGCCATGGAAACCGCCTTCGGCGCCTCGGATACGAGCGGCGCCTGGGACTGGAAGCTGGCTTATGAGGCCTGCGAGACCGCCACGGTGCTCTTCGTGCGCAAATACGGGCCCGCGCTTCAGCACCGGGCGGGTTCGATACCTGCGATGCTGCCTTTGCTGACCCGGATCGCCGACCTGCTGCCCTCGCAGACCCGTCGATCCGAGGAAATGCAGGCCCGGCAGCAGTTTTCTACACCCATCCCCTTGGGCCTCGCCGCCGTGTCCGCCGGCATGATCACCCCTGGCGATGTGGTGCTCGAGCCCTCTGCCGGTACCGGCCTCATGGCGATCCTCGCCGAGATGGCTGGCGGGCGGCTGATGCTGAACGAGCTGGCAGAAACCCGCGCCGACCTGCTGACCGCGCTCTTCCCGGCGGTTTCCACTACCCGTTTCGACGCCGCTCAGATCCACGATCACCTGCCCCCGGAGCAGGTGCCGGGCGTGGTGCTGATGAATCCGCCCTTTTCCGCCATGGCCAATGTGCAGGGCAGGATGGCTGATACCACCTTCCGACATGTTGCTTCAGCCCTGGCCCGGCTCGCCCCCGGTGGCCGGCTCGTTGCCATGACCGGCGCGGGATTCTCACCCGACAACCCGGACTGGCGCGACGCCTTCGTCCGGCTTCAGGAGCGGGGCCGGGTCCAGTTCACCGCGCCGGTCGCGGGCGCGGTCTATGCCAGGCACGGCACCACTTTCCCGACCCGGCTGACCGTCATCGACAAGATCCCGGCCGGGGATCCGGCGCGGTTTCCCGCCTCGCTGCCGATGGCAGAGGATGTGGGGATGCTAATGGACCTGATCGCGGACCATGTGCCGTCCCGCGCGCCGATCGACGGCCCCGCCGCGCCTGCCGCTACGATCCATATGTCCGCTGCGCGACATCCCGTGCGCAAGCGCGCCATGGCGCCACGCCCCATCGCGGCGCCGATGTCCTGCGAGGAGGGCCGGGAACTCGTCTACGAGACCCGCGACTGGTCCCCCGCCGAAGATGTCCGGCTCACCGACGCCATCTACGAGGAATACCGCCTCCAGGCCATCTGCATTCCGGGAGCGCGACCGCATCCGACGACGCTGGTGCAATCGGTCGCCATGGCCTCGGTCGCGCCGCCGAAACCCTCCTACCGGCCGCTGCTGCCGCCCGATATCCATGAGCTTCTGTCCGAGGCGCAGCTGGAGACGGTGATCTATGCGGGCGAAGCCCATGCCGAACACCTCCCCGGCCAATGGCAGGTTGACGAAAGTTTCGACATGCCGGTGCTGGCGCGGGAGGATGCCGGGAATGCCGTGCAATTCCGGCGCGGTTTCATGATCGGCGACGGAACCGGGGTCGGCAAGGGTCGCCAGGCCGCAAGCATCATTCTCGACAACTGGCTGCGCGGCCGGCGCAAGGCGATCTGGATCTCCAGATCCGACAAGCTGATCGAGGATGCGCAGCGCGACTGGTCGGCGCTCGGCATGGAGCGGCTGCTGGTCACGCCACTGTCGCGCTTCCCGCAGGGCAAGGAGATCTTGCTGCCCGAAGGCATCCTCTTCACCACCTATGCTACGCTCCGGAGCGACGACCGCGGCGAGAAGAAATCCCGTGTGAAACAGATCGTCGACTGGCTGGGCGCCGGTTTCGATGGGGTGATAGTCTTCGACGAGGCCCATGCCATGGCCAATGCCGCCGGCGGCAAGGGTGAGCGCGGCGATGTCGCGCCGTCCCAACAGGGCAGGGCGGGGCTGCGCCTGCAGCATGCATTGCCCGATGCCCGCATTCTCTATGTCTCGGCCACCGGCGCCACCACTGTCGAGAACCTTGCCTATGCGCAACGGCTCGGGCTCTGGGGCGGCGAGGATTTCCCCTTCGCGACCCGTTCCGAATTCGTCGCAGCGATCGAGGATGGCGGTGTCGCCGCCATGGAAGTTCTGGCCCGCGATCTGCGCGCCCTTGGTCTCTATACCGCCCGCTCGCTCTCCTTCGACGGCGTCGAATACGAGTTGGTCGAGCATCAGCTGACCCCGGAACAGATCCGCATTTACGACAGCTATGCGAAGGCCTTCGAGGTGATCCACAACAATCTGGACGCGGCGATGGAGGCCACCAATATCACGGGCAGCAGCGGCACGCTGAACCGGCAGGCCAAATCCGCCGCCCGCTCCGCCTTCGAAGCCACCAAGCAGCGCTTTTTTGGCCATCTGCTGACCAGCATGAAGACGCCCACCCTGATCCGGCGGATCGAGGAGGATCTGGAAAACGGCCATGCTGTGGTCATTCAGATCGTTTCGACCGGCGAGGCGCTGATGGAGCGGCGCCTTGCCGAACTGCCGACCGAGGAATGGAGCGATATCCGCATCGACATCACGCCGAGAGAGTACTGCCTCGGGTATCTGCAGCATTCCTTTCCCACGCAGCTCTACGAGCCCTATAGCGATGCCGAGGGCAACATCTGCTCGCGACCGGTCAGCCGCGATGGCCAGCTGGTCGAGAGCCGGGAGGCTGTCGCCCGGCGTGACGAGTTGATCGTACATCTGGCCAGCCTTCCCGCCGTGCCCGGCGCGCTTGACCAGGTCGTGCAGCATTTCGGGACCGAGATGGTGGCCGAGGTCACCGGCCGTGCGCGCCGCATCATCCGTAAGGGCGAACGGCTGGTGGTCCAGAACCGCTCCGGATCGGCGAATCTTTCCGAAGCCCAGGCCTTCATGGATGACCAGAAGCGGGTGCTGGTCTTCTCCGATGCCGGCGGCACCGGCAGGTCCTATCACGCCGAACTCTCGGCGAAGGACAGCCGCTTGCGGGTGCATTACCTGCTTGAACCGGGCTGGAAGGCGGATACGGCTATTCAGGGGCTCGGCCGGACCCATCGCACCAACCAGGCGCAGCCGCCGCTCTTCCGGCCGGTCGCCACCGATGTGAAGGCGGAGAAGCGCTTTCTTTCGACCATCGCCCGGCGTCTCGATACGCTCGGCGCCATCACCCGTGGCCAACGCCAGACCGGCGGGCAAGGCCTGTTCCGGCCCGAGGACAATCTCGAAAGCCATTATGCCCGCGACGCATTGCGCCAACTCTATATCCTGCTGGTGCACGGCAAGGTCGAGGGCTGTTCGCTCGAACGCTTCGAGGCCGCAACCGGGCTGAAGCTGACGGATGCCAATGGCGTCAAGGACGACCTGCCGCCCATCACCACCTTCCTCAACCGTCTGCTGGCGCTGACCATCGACATGCAGGGCATCCTCTTCACCACCTTCGAGGCGCTGCTGACGGCAAAGATCGAAGGCGCGATTGCCGCCGGGATCTATGACACGGGGCTGGAGACATTGCGCGCCGAGAGCTTCACCATCACTGGCCGCGAGGTGATCCACACCCATGCCCGCACGGCTGCGCAGACACGGCTGCTGACCATCCGGCAGCGGGAGCGCAATGCGCCGCTTGCGCTGAGCGAAGCATTGGACTGGCTCGGGCAGGAGCCGAAGGCGCGGCTCCTGATCAACGAGCGCTCCGGCCGGGCGGCGGTGGAGATCCCCGCGACCAGCATCATGCTGGACGATGGCGAGATCATCCGCCGGGTGCGGCTGATCCGTCCGATGGAATGCTTCAATATCGCCGCCAGCCGTCTCGGCGCATCGCATTGGGCGCCTGCGGACCAGGCTGCGTTCCGCATGTCATGGCGGGCCGAGATCGCCGAGGTGCCGGAGTTCACCGAGACCACGTTGCATATGGTGACCGGCTTGCTGCTGCCGATCTGGAAGCGCCTGCCCGAGGACTTCACCCGGATCTACCGGCTGCAGACCGATGCGGGCGAGCGGATCATCGGGCGCCGGGTCTCGCCCACCTGGGCCGCCAATGCCACCACGGCGGGCATTCCCGCGCTCTCGGCGGAACAGGCCCATGCCGCCCTGGCGGAAGGGAAAACAATCCTCGATCTGGAGGAAGGGCTGCAACTTCGCCGCAGCCGGGTGATGGGCGCATGGCGGATCGAACTCTCCGGTTTCGACGACCGGATGCGTCCGCAGTTGACCGCCTTCGGGCTCTTCCACGAGATCATCTCCTGGAAACTCAGGATGTTCGTGCCGGCCGATGCCAGCGGCATCCCGGTTCTTGCCCGGATCCTCGAACGCTGGCCGGTGCGCGGGGTCTCGGAACGGGAGGCTGCGTGATGGCGCGTGAAACCGCCGCCGATCTGGCGTCCCGTCTCGGCCGGCGGGCGGAGGCGGTCTGCCGCCACTACCTGCCTGCGGGGCATCGCGCCGGGCAATACTGGATCGTGGGCGATGTGCAGCACGGCTACTGATCAGATTCATGAAAACATATTTTCATCAAATTGCGCAAAAAGAAGTGATGTGGAAATGAATTTTCACTGTCCCACCCCAGATCTTGCCGCAAATCTCTGCGGATTTTCCGGGCACTCGCCGAGTATGGCGGCAGATTTCAGAGTTCGTCGAGCGAATCGTTCTGGGATTCGATGCTGGCAAGCCGCCTCCGCCCCGCCTTTCCGGCCTGCAAAATGGCACGATTCGCGATCAGACCGCAGAGGGACATGACGGCGGAATGGCTAAACAGCGGCCCGGAAGATTTCGTTTGGCAGCGCAAGTGCCAGCGGACCCGGGGTTCGATCGCCATGGCCTCGTCCGAAATCAGAGCGCAGGCAGCGCTGCTGGCAACGATGTGCTCGATCAGCAGGCTGGTCTGGGCCACCCGCCTCCGTAGGGCGAACAGGATTACCAGATCGTCGGGGACGACGCTGGCCATGTGTTCACCCATGGTCTGGCCCGCGCCCGGGATCGCGACAATATTTTCAACCACCTGTGTCAGCTGCCATTGTAGATAGGCCGCAAAGGGCGCCGACGCGCGATAACCGATCACCCAGACCTTTCGCGACGTCAGCAGGCGTTGCGCCAGATCATCCATCACCGACATATCAATGCAGTCCAGAGTGTCGCGGATATTCTGACAATCGCGCATCGCATGACCCGAAGGATCCGACAGATCCGGCGTTCGCTCTTTGGCATAAAGCCTGGATCCCGAAGCGCGTTCCTGGCGCGCATCGAGCCTCGCTTCCTCATATGAGGCATAACCCAGCCTCCGCACAAAGCGCGTGACGGTGGCATTCGACACCATGGCCAGCTGGGCCAGTTCGGATGCGGTATAGCTGGCCAGCTCGCCGGGGAAATCGGCGACCAGCTCTCCCAGCTTGCGCTCGGCCGGCCCAAGCACCGGCAGGGCCGCTCGAACACGGGAAAGAAAGCGCGGGTCTTTGCTCATGAGCTCTTGTAGATGAAAATCAGTTTTCAGAACAGACCGGAACTCAAGTGAAAAAAGCGGGGCCGGCGAGACACCAGGCGTGCCCCACTTCGGGAAACTGGCCGTGCAGTCGCGATCGAATGCGCCGACTTACCCCCGGGAAGGCAGTCCTGCCTCAGGAAATCCAGTGCCACCTTCAATCTCACCGGCGGAGATTTGTGTCATGGCATCCCGAACTCCCGGGGGCAAAAGGCAGCCGTTGCCCGGCACTGCGAATTGCGGGGCAGCGGAGCGGGGTTGTGGTGTGAAGCTTGGTCTTACAGGACTGCGGTTGAGTCTGAAGAGCCCGGGTCCTTTTTTTGCGAGCTGACTGGATACGTGAGCTGGGGCCCGACCGATACTCAGCCGTCTCGTGGCCGATCTTTACTATCAACCTTCAGGCAGGGGATAGTCGTCGGCGTTCAACACCCATCCCGGCTTCAGGGAAAAGTCCATCCGAGGCGGACAGAAGATATCCACGAGGTCATTGTCGCCCCCATCCGTCGCGCGGGTCGTGTGGACGACGGGCGGCGGGATCACCAGCGAGGAGGGCGAGCCGGCTTCGACATGCCGGTCGTCGCGCCAGTCGGCCATGTCCACGGTCCACGGCCAGCGAAGATGGTGAACGAATCTGCCCTTCAGCGCCAGCGAACATTGCTCGAAATCGTCATGGTGATGCGGCGACAGTTTCGTGGTGTCGCGGGGGCCGTTCTGCGGCTCGAAGATGTTCACCATGAAGGTCGTGCAGCGGAAGATGCGCCCAAAGCGGCCCGCCTCGGCCGGAACATCCAGCGAGTAATGCCGGATCCGGAAGCCATCCTCAGGCGCGGGCCAGGCCTCGAAGGGAGGAATATGGCTGCGCGCCACGTCATAGGCGCCCGCATTCGACGCCGCCTTGGCCAGATCGGCCGAGCTGGTGGTGAACAGCCGCACCAGCACGCCGCCATCGGGCAGGGTCACGCGGCTGTCGCCGGGCGGCAGGAAGGCGATTGAATGGCCGGGCACCTCGACGCGTTCCGCGCCGGTCTGAATCACCGCGCCGCGCGCGGCGTCGGGCAGGTAGACCACATATTCATCCGGCTGGGCGTCCCGCGCGAAGACCGCGCCGGGTTCGGCCTCGGAATAGGCCAGCACAAAGTTGTTGCCGCGATGATACCAGCTTTTCCAGCCCTCGCCCCTGGCCTGGGGTTCGGTGCCGTAGAACAGGGCCAGTTGCTCATCGGCAATCAGCCCGGCCGCGGGCGGTTTCGAACTGGCGGCGAACAGATCGGCGCGGGGATCCTTGTCCTTGTACATCACATGTCCTTTCGGGAAGAGGCGGCTCAGGCCTTCCGGGTTGTCATCATGCGGCGCGCGCCCTTCATCAGCAGGCTCTGGTCCGAGCCGCAGACGAAAACAGTGACGCCGCGTTCCTGCCAGACGGGGATCTGTGCCTCATCGCCGACAAAAAGGCCGGTGGCGAGGCCCGCACGGCGCGCAGCCTCGATGACGTGCAGAATGGCGGCGTCCAGTTCGGGCGAGGGAAAGCCGACGCCCATGGATTGCGACAGGTCGGCGGGGCCGACGAACAGCACATCCGCGTCGGGGCAGGCGGCAATCTCGTCCAGCCGTCCGAGGGCGGGGGCGTCCTCGATCTGCAGCATCACCACGCTTTCGTCGTCGCAGATGCGGCGATAGTCGGGAAGACTGATGGTGCCGTAATTTCCGGCGCGCGGCGAGGGCGAGATGCCACGGCTGCCGCGCGCGAACTTGACCGCGGCGCAAACCGCCTCGGCCGTGTCGCGGTCGGCCACATGCGGGACCATCACCCCGGCGCAGCCAAGATCCAGCAACGGCGCGATCCAGTCTGGCCGGGCACCCCAGCGGCGCGACAGCAGCGGCAGGCCGCTGGCCCGCGCCGCCATCGCCAGCATGTCCATCTCGGCCAGACCGAGCGGCGCATGTTCCTGATCGGCCACCGCAAAGTCGAGACCGGCAAGGCCGAGGATCTCGACCACATGGGGCGCGGGGGTCTTGACGAAAGTGCCGATCACCGTTTCGCCCGCCCGGATCCGTGCCCGAAGGCTGGTTCCGGTCATGCCGCAAGCCCCACCAATTCGGCAGCGACGGTCGTGGTCATCCGGCGGACGTCGTCATCGCTATAGCCGTTTTCCAGCAACATTCCGATCATCATCCGCATCCCCTCGGCGGGGTTGGGGTTGTTCTTCTGGCCAAGGTCGGTGCCGAAGAAGGTGTTCTCCACGCCGGCCGCGTCGATCACGGATTTCAGGTGATCGGTGTCGAACATCTTGAAGGTCGACTCGATGAACATGCAGGCCGAATGCTCCATCTTCACGCCCATGCTGACCAGATGCGCGATTTCCTGGAACGAGCAGTCGTTGACATAGGTCGGGTGGTTCAGGAACAGCCGCTTCACCCCGCGCGCCTTTGCCTCCTCGTAGAAGGGCAGCAGTTCGCGCGCGTGGTGATGGCCGCCCGAGACGACCGCATCGGCCTCGGCGATCAGGTCGAGGATGTGTTTGACCTCGTCGCGGACGGCGCCGTTGTCGTCGGTCAGGGTCAACGGAATCGGCGCCACGGTCCTGGCGCTGTTCTGCGGGAACTTGAAGCCGGGCTTCTCGGCCTCGTGGTCCATGTGGTTCTTGGCATGGGCGGTCGCCATCCAGACGACGCGCGCGCCCTGCTTCAGCGCATAATCCACGGCGGCGGGGTTCAGCCCGCCCAACGGGTTGTTCAGCACGATCGAGCCGATGGCCTGGGTCTTGAAACCGCAATTCTCGTTGATCAGCCGGGTGACGGGCATCGTCGGGTAATAGTGATCCTTCAGCAGGATTGCCGCCATGCCCTGTTCATCCGCCTCGCGCACGGCGGCGATATGGTCGAGCTTGCGCGGATGAAGCGAGGGGCCGGAATGGATGTGCAGATCCACCGCACCCTTCATCAGAGCGTCGATGCGTTCGTTCATGTCGGTCATGTCTTTCTCTCTCCCGTCGTCAATGGGTCGCGCGTGCCGCGCGGGGAATGTGGTGGCGCCAGACCTGGTCCAGCGCGGGCATGTCGGCAAAACGGCGGCGGGCATCGGCGGCGCGTCCGATCAACGCGGTGGCCGTGGTGCCCTTGTCGCGGCAATAGGCGGTCAATGTGTCGACGGCCTCGGACAGAACCTCGAAGCCGCGCATCATCACGGCCGAGGACAGGCCCACGGCGGATGCGCCGGCCAGCATCATGCGGGCGACGTCCAGACCATTCGTCGCGCCATTGATGCCGATCAGCGGCTGGCCGGGGCCGAGGGCCGCGCGGGTTTCCGCCAGCCAGTGACAGGTCAGCGGCAGGTTCCAGAAGCCGCCGATGCCGCAACTGGTACCCAGATGGGGGGCCATGCTGTCCAGATCAGGCACCAGACCCAGCGCGCGGCCCGCGATGACGACCGTTGCGGCACCGGAACCGGTCGCGGCGGCGGCAAGGGTCGTCACCCGCTCGCTCTGTCCCGAGAGCTTGACCCAGACGGGGATCGTGACGGCAGAGGTGACCGCGCGGACGATTTCGCCGACACGGGCCGGATCAAGCTCGGTCGATACCGCGCCGCGCGACGCGTGATTGGCATAGGGTGTGCCGATATTCAGTTCCAGCACGGGCAGCCCCGCCTGTTCGATCTGCCGGGCCGAGGTCACCGCCGCCTCCAGGTCCGCAAGCACCAGCGACGGCACCAGCAGGCAGTCGGCGGCGCGGGCCATGCGGTCATGGCGGACCGCCTGATCCAGCCAGGCATCGAAATTCAGCGGGTGCAGCCCCGAGCGGGTCAGAACCGTGACCGCCTCTGGCGCATCAGGGCCCCAGGCGACGGGTTGCCAATCCGGGCCGAGCGCCGCGTATTCCGCCTGTAGCAACTGACGCTTTGCGGCCTCGGATTCGTTGGTGGATTTCATCACCACAGCGCCCGCGCCCGATGCGATGGCGGCGACCAGTCCCGCATCCTCGATCAGATGCTCGCCCGGCGCGGCGATGATGGGGTTCTTCAAGCGAAGGCCCCCGATCTGAACCGACAGGGTGTCACCCATCACCGTGCCCCCAGAAGTTCCGGCAGGAACAGCGAGATCTGTGGAAACAGCGTGATCAACGCCAGCACGATCAATGCCACTCCGATCATCGGCAGCGCGGCAATCGCGATCCTCTCCATCGGGCGTCCGGTCACGCCGGCGATGACGAAGAGGCAAAGCCCGACCGGCGGTGTCACGAAGCCGACCAACACGTTGAAGACGACCATCACCCCCAGATGAACGGGATCGAGCCCCAGGGTGTTGCCGATCGCCATCAGCGCCGGCACTGTCAGGATCAGCACGCCGATGGTGTCGAGAAACATGCCCATGAACAGCAGGATGATGTTCACCATCAGCAGGATCACATAGGGGTTGTCCGAGATCCCGGTCAGCAATGCCACGGCCTGCTGCGGCAATTGCTCCATGGCGAAGATGAAGCCGGCGATATTCGCGATGGCGACGAGGAAATAGATCGCCGAAGTGATGATCGCCGTCGATATGAACGCCTCCTTGAGGAAGGCCCAGGTCATCGCGCGATAGACGAAGGTTGCCACCAGCAGCGCATAGATGGCGGCGATGGCGGCGGCCTCGGTCGCGGTGAAGATGCCGCCGCGAATGCCCACAACGATGATGACCGGCAGCAGCAGAACCGGAATTGCCTTCCAGAAGCCCTGAACGATTTCCGCCATCGACTGGGCAGGGGCGGTGGGATAGCTGCGTCGGCGGGCGACCGTTATCGCATAGATGGACAGCAGCACCGCCAGCAGGATGCCGGGCGCAAGTCCCGCGATCAGCAATTGCGCGATCGAGGTGCCGGACAGCGCGCCATAGATGATCATCGCGATCGAGGGCGGCACCAGCGGCGCCATCAGCGACGAGACGGCGATCAGCGCCGCCGAATAGTCGACGTCATAGCCCTGACGCTTCATGTCGGGCACCATGACCGTGCCGATCGCCGCGGCATCGGCCGCGGCCGAGCCGCTGACGCCGCCGAACAGGAAGCAGCCCCAGATGGCGGTCAGCGACAGCCCTCCGCGGAAACGTCCGACGATGGAATTGGCGAAGCCGATCAGCCTGCGCGTCAGTCCGCCGACGTCCATGATGCTGCCTGCCAGCACGAAGAGCGGGATGGCCAGAAGCACGAACATGTCCATGCCCGCCAGCATCCGCTGCGGCATGACCAGCAGGAAGTTGGTCTGCCCCGTCATCACGAAATAGGCCAGGGCGCTGAAGCCCAGCACGAAGGCGATCGGCATGCCGATCAGCAGGGTGAAAAGGAAAGTGGAGCCCAGCCAGATCATAGTGCTTCCTCCGCGCCCATCACATGTTCCTCGCGCGCGGGGGAACGCGCCACGCCGAGAAGTTCATTCAGCGCCACATGGATCGCCAGCAGCAGCGCCCCGATCACGACCGAGATGTGGATCCAGAACATCGAGATGCTGAGCGCCACGGCGGTTTGCCTGCGGGTGCCCCAGCTGAATTTGCTGCCATACCAGATGATGACGCCCAGGAAGATCAGGACGCAAACGGCCGCAACCACATCCGCCACCCGGCGCGCTGCCGGCGGCAGCTTCTCGACCACCATGCGCATGCCAAGAAACTGGCCGCGCGTATAGCTGATGCCGGCACCAAGCGCGACGATCCAGAGCATCAGATAACGCATGAATTCCTCGGACCAGAACAGTGAACTGTGCAGGACATAGCGAGCAAAGACCTGCAAAACGCCGACGATCAGGATTGCTGCGATACCGGCAAAGCAGAAGGTTTCAACGGCAGCCACATAGGCCCGCCAGATCTTGGACATGGTCGTCCCTCACGGATCGGAAAGGTGGTAGCGGCGCGGCTTGAAGGCCGCGCCCGAGGGGGATCACTGCGCCGCGGGCGTCAGGGTTTTTGCCTTGGCGCTGAAATCGGCGATCAGCGGATCGACAGCCTCGTATTGTGCCACCACCTGCGCAAAGGCAGCCGCAAGCTCGGCCTTGAACCCATCCGACGGCACAATGACCGGGATGCCGAGTTCTTCAAGGTGCTTCGTCACCTTGGCGTCCAGTTCCTTCACCGCCATCACTTGCGGTTCGACGATCTCGTCGGCGGCCTTGCGCATCGCGTCCTGCTGCTCGGGGGTCAGGCTGTCGAACTTGTTCCTGTTCACCAGCAGGAATCCCGGCCAGAAATAATGGTTCGTCAGGGTCACGCCCTTGCCGATCTCGTAATATTTCTCGCTCTCGATCGAGGTCAGGTTGATCTCCACCGCGTCCAGCGTGCCGGTCTCGAGGGCGGAGTAAACCTCGCCATAGGCCATGGGCGTCGGGTTCACCCCAACAGCCGACCAGGCGTCCAGGAACATCCGGTTCGGCGCAACGCGGGTCTTGAGGCCCCTCATGTCGGCCAGGCTCTCGACCGGCTTGCCGATGGTCATGAAGTGGCGCACGCCGCCGTCATAGACGCCAAGGGCAATCATGCCGTGGTTTTCCAGCCGGTCCATGATCGCACGGGCCTCGGCGGATTTCGCCATGGTGATGAAGCCCTCGTAATCCGGGATCGCACCCGGAAGCTGAAAGGCGTCGATCGCGGGTTCCAGCGTGGCATAGGCCGAGGTCGAGTTGACCGTCATGTCGACCGTGCCGAACTGCACCCCCTCCGCCAGTTCCTTCACGTCGCCGAGCTGGCGAGACGGGAAGATCTGGACGGTCACGTCACCGTTCGAGATGCGCTCGACCGCTTCCTTGAAGCGGAGCGCAGTGTCGTGGATCGGGTGCGCCTCGAACACCGGATGCCCGAGGCGGAGCGTCACGGGATCCGCAAGCGCTGTGGTGGCAGACAACGTCACGCCAAGTGCCGCGATGACAGAAAACTTCCTCATTACTTCCCTCCCTGCTGTTCTCACACCGAGAACCGTGTTCTCAACATTGACGAGGAGCGCGCAATGAGTCAAGAATGAATTGTCAGAGCAGGAGATGTCTCACCGGTGGAAAAATCCTCAAATGTCCGCGCCGCCGATACGTGTTTGCGCATCCTGCAAGAAGTTGCCTTTGCTGAATTGCCCCAGGGGGTGACCCAGATCGCGGGCAAGGTGGGCATCGTCAAAGGTGCCGTTCACAAACACCTGCACACCCTGATCGAGCATGGGATGATCGTGCAGGATCCCGTCACATCGCTTTATCGGCTGGGGCCGAAGATATGGCTGATGGGGCAAAAGGCCCCGGATGGGCAGGCACTTTCGGAAATCGCGCAGCCGCTCATGCAGACGGCGAGGGACGAGCTTGGTCTGGCGGTCGTCCTGAGCGTGCCGACGCCGAAATCGGCCTTCGTCCTGGCGACGCTGCGCAGCAACCAACCGATCGACATCGGCGTGCGGCCGGGCAGCGAGTTGCAGTTGCATTCGTCAGCCCAGGGGAAAGTCTTCCTCGCCTTCGGCCCCGCAGACCTGTGGGAGCAGTTGGGCACGTCGCTGGAGGCCGTGACGCCCAAAACCACCACCGATATCGGCAAGCTGAAAAAGGACATCCAGCGCGTGAGGGAGTTGGGCTATTCGGTCGCGCCGGAAGAGTCGCTGCTGGGCATCAACGCCTTGGCCGCGCCGATATTCAGCGCGAACCGAACCCTTGTCGGCAGCATCGGGTTGATCGGTTCGATCCAGCACCTTTCAGCAGAACCCACCGCCCATCAGCTTGAAGTCCTGCTGAACTTGACCGGCGCCATCTCCAACCGGGTCTAGGTCCGGATAACGCCCCGGAGGTGCCTTCTGCGCGGTGGCATTTCGGCCGCGCGCAGCCGTTCGTGATGAAGACGATCAGCGGCTATGTGCTGACCCGGTCTGCTTCTGCGCGCAGCAGGATCTGGCGCATGAGCTTGGCATTACCGATCGCGTTTTGCACAACCATGAACTGCGGCTTGCGGCGAGATCGAGACTGCCGCAGGCTACAGGTTCCCGGCAGCCCCGCGGACCGGGGCGAATGGCGAGATGTTCTCAATGCTACCTGCGCGGATGGCAACTCGTAAAGGCGGGCCCGCGGTGAGCGGATCCTGTGCCAATGCTCGCGCTAACCGGAGGACGGTCGATGTGATTGTCTTCGCCCCGCGCAATGGGGATCAGTGTCGGTATTTCGGTCCCAGGATCAGAATCCGCGTTTCATCCTGTGGCTCGTCAGCGTCCGTCAGGGACCTTTCCTTGACCATCGGTCTGCTGGCCTGCAGCACGTCGAGCATGTCAGGAAAGCCATGCGCCACATCCGGCATCCCTGCGATCTCATAGGCATTCTGGCCCAGCCCCGCATTGTGGACAATGGTGCCGCCATGTCGGGTCAGCCTCGCGGCGAAGAACGCGCAGGAGATCAGGCAGGCGTCGCCGATCTGGCGGGATTCATCCCATCTCGAGCGCCGCTGGGCCAGCTCCACCAGGCGGACCGTCAGGCGGTCAGGCAGAATGGGATGGTCAATGTAATGTGCCAGCGCCGTGGCCAGATGAAATTCAAGTTCGGCAGACAAGGCGACCTGGCTCTCATGCATTCCCTGGATGACCAGATCACGAGCAGCAGAGAGATATGTGTCCGTCATGAAACCCTCGGCATCAGTCTGATGTCCCCCGTCCGCGCCCTTGGGACATCTGAGTTGATTTTGTAACGGAGGGTTTCTGGCTCATCGTAACCAGCAAGGAGTGGAGATGAGACAGAAACCCGGAACAGCGAAGCCGACGGCGGGGTCTATGGTGAAGGACATCCGCCGGCGCACGCGGAAGCATCATTCCGCCGAAGAGAAAATCCGCATTGTCCTGGAAGGGCTGCGCGGCGAGGAGAGCATTGCCGAGCTCTGCCGGCGGGAAGGGATCGCCACGAGCCTCTATTACAGCTGGTCGAAGGAGTTCCTCGGTGAGGCATGAGCCGCCATTGGTCCGAGGCCATGCCAAACGGCAAGAAGCGGCTCGCCGGCGACACAGCGCGCCAGGCCACGGGCCCTGAGGTCAAAGATCTGCGGCAGGAAGCTTCGGCGCTGAAGGAGGTGGTGGCCGATCTCACCCTGGAGAACCGCCTGCTCAAAAAAGCATGCTCGGGGATGGGGGCGACGAGGAATGAGATATCCCGCCTCCGAGAAGCTCGAGATCATCCGGCAGGTGGAGCAATCGCACCTGCCGGCGAAGCGGACGCTGGACATGCTGGGTATCCCGCGCACGACTTTCTACCGCTGGTATGACCGCTACCTGTCGTTTGGCGCGGTCGGGCTCGACGACCGGCCCTCGCGCCCGGCTCGGGTCTGGAACCGGATCCCTGACAAGGTGCGCAAGCAAATCGTCGATCTGGCCCTTGAGCAGCCCGAGCTGTCGCCACGGGAACTCGTCATCCGTTTCACCGACAGTCGGCGCTACTTGATCACGTTCGAGCCGGTTCCACTCAAGGTCTCCGCCACCGCCTTCACCGGAAATCGCCCTTCAGCCGGAAGCAAGGGTCGCAGCCCACGATCAAAGATAATCGAGCGTCGCGCATGCGATCTGTTCCAGCCTTGAGCCGGGCAGCGGCCGATCGATCGCCACCACACGCAATTTGGGGTGCTGTCTCAATCAGCGCTGGTTGCGCGGCATCTAGTGAATTCCCGGCCGTTCTTCGGTGGCGCACCGGTGGTGCCTAAATCCGGGTGACCCAGCGAGGCTTTTTGCCTAGCATTGCTGCCGAATACATTTGCGCGGAATACGTCATGCCCAAACCCCCGTCCGAGGCCTCGACCCCACCCAGAGCGGACAAGAAGGATGCGTCGCAGCGCAGCCAGACCCTTGTGCGGGGCCTTGAGGTCGTTGAATCTCTGGCCTCGGGTCCGGCCAGCATTGCACGGATCGCCGCGGCGACCGGATTGACCTATCCCACCGCGCATCGCTTCATCCAGACGCTGGTCGAGCGTCGCTACCTGCGACCGGTCGAGGGGCAGCGCTATGGTCTGGGTCCGAAGCTGGTCGAGCTGGGCTTTGCCGCGCATGGCCAGAACGACCTGGTGCGGCTGGCGCGGCCCTGGTTGGAGGATCTGGCGCGGCGCACCCGGGACGCTGTGCATCTGGCGCGGCGCGAAGGGAATGAGGTCGTCTATCTCGACAAGTTCCCGGGCGCGCGGGCGATCGAGATCTCCTCGCGGGTGGGGGGCAGAAAACCCGTCATCTCGACCGGAGTGGGCAAGGCGCTGCTGCTGGACGAGGGCGAGGACACGCTGCACCGCCTCTATGAGACCGACCACGGCCTGATGACAAATCCGGTTTCCGAAAGCGCCTGGATGGAGAGGATGGAGCGGTATCGCGCGGGTGGCTATGCGTTCGATCTAGGCGAAGACGACAACTCGGTGCGTTGTGTGGCAGCCCCACTGCGGGATGCCAGCGGCAAAATCGTCGGGGGCATCTCGGTTTCATCGGCGATCGAGTTCATGGACGGCGCGCGCATGACCGCGCTGGTCGAGGAGGTGAAGGAGGCCGCCGCCGCGATTTCGGCGGAGTTGGGCCATGATCCAAAGCTCCATCCATTATCTCTCAATATATGAGAGATAATTTCAATATTTGACAATAACTTTCCTTTAGCTCTAGGGTGCAGGCTGATGCGGCATGCTGGCCCCCGCCGGCTGCCGCCTGTCTGGGCAGGAGTTTTCATGGGACAGAAGTTGAAGGCCGTCATTATTGGTCCCGGCAATATCGGGACCGATCTGCTGATGAAGATGCAGCGTTCGGATTGGGTCGAACCGGTCTGGATGGTGGGCATCGACCCCGAATCCGAGGGGCTGAAGCGCGCGGAGGCAATGGGGATCAAGACTTGCGCGACCGGCGTGGAAGGCGTGCTGCCCCATATCGTCGAGGATGACATCCGCGTCGCCTTCGACGCCACCTCGGCTTATGCCCATGCCGAGAACGCACGCAAGCTGAACGAGTTGGGGGTGGTGATGATCGACCTGACCCCGGCCGCGATCGGTCCCTTCTGCATCCCGCCGGTCAACCTGCGCGAACATGCGCTGGACCTGAAGATGAACGTCAACATGGTGACCTGCGGCGGGCAGGCGACGATCCCGATGGTTGCCGCGGTCAGCCACGTGCAGCCGGTCGCCTATGGCGAGATCATCGCCTCGGTCTCGTCGAAATCGGTGGGGCCCGGCACGCGCAAGAATATCGACGAGTTCACCCGCACCACCGCACGGGGTATCGAAGAGGTGGGCGGTGCGAAGCGCGGCAAGGCCATCATCATCGTCAATCCGGCCGAGCCGCCGCTGCTTATGCGCGACACGGTCCATGTCCTGACCGAAGGCGCGCCGGACGAGGCCGCGATCATCGACAGCGTGAACCGCATGGTCGCCGATGTGCAGACCTACGTTCCCGGCTACAAGCTGGTGAACGGGCCGATCTTCGACGGCAACCGGGTCTCGATCTTTCTCGAGGTCGAGGGACTCGGCGACTTCCTGCCGCGCTATGCCGGCAATCTGGACATCATGACGGCTGCCGGCCTGCGCACGGCCGAGCTGTTCGCCGAGGAAGCGGCCAGGGGCAGTTTCACCCTGCCGGCCCGCGCCGCCTGAGAAGGAGCAACAAGATGAGCATTCAGGGACGCAATATCACCCTGCACGAAATGAGCCTGCGCGACGGCATGCACCCGATGCGCCACCAGATGTCGCTGGAGCAGATGGTCAGCATCGCCACCGCCGCGGACGAGGCCGGGATGCCCTGGCTGGAGGTCACGCATGGCGACGGGCTGGGCGGCGGCTCGGTCAACTATGGCTTCGGGGCGCATAGCGATTTCGACTATCTGCGCGCCGTGATCCCGCAGGTGAAGCGGGCCAAGGTCTCGGCGCTGCTGCTGCCCGGGATTGGCACGGTCGACATGCTGAAGGAGGCGATGGATTGCGGCATCGCGGGCGTCCGCGTCGCGACCCATTGTACCGAGGCCGATTGCGCCGAGCAGCACATCACCCATGCCGCCAAGACCGGGCTGGACACTGTGGGCTTCCTGATGATGGCCCATCGCGCCAGTCCCGAGCAACTGGCCGAGCAGGCCAAGCTGATGGAGGGCTATGGGGCCACGACCGTCTATTGCACGGATTCAGCGGGGCACATGCTGCCCGGTGACGTGACCGCCCGGATCGAGGCGCTGCGCGCCGTCCTGCGCCAGGAAACCACCATCGGCTTCCACGGCCACCACAACCTCGGCATGGGGATCGCCAATTCGGTCGCCGCGGTCGAGGCTGGGGCCGGGCGGATCGACGGGGCGCTGGCGGGGCTTGGGGCCGGGGCGGGGAATGCCGCGACCGAGTTGCTGGTCGCGGTGTTCGAGCGGATGGGCGCCGAAACCGGCGTCGATCTGTTCAAGATCATGGATGCAGCCGAGGATCAGGTAGTCCCGATGATGGAGCGCCCGATCCGGGTCGATCGCAGCGCCCTGATCCTGGGCTATGCCGGGGTCTATTCCTCGTTCCTGCTGTTCGCCGAGCGCGCCGAGAAACGCTATGGCGTCAGCGCCCGCGATCTGTTGCTGGAGCTTGGCCGCCGCGGCATGGTGGGGGGGCAGGAAGACATGATCGAGGATCTGGCGCTGACCATGTCCCGCAAAGCCGCGGCCTGAACTGGAAAAGGGCCGCGCCCTCGTGGGCGCGGCCCTTCAGATGCAAGCCGGATCTGGCTACGGCAAGACGGAGGGCGGCGCCTCTGCCAGACTGATCAGGCTGAGCGCTGCCATCGTCGGAAAGGCGGGCATGCTGTCCCCCGACGCGGTCAGGATGAAGTTGCCGTCCACACAGGCAAGCTGGAACTTGGCTAGGTCGGCGGCACGATTGGGACATTGCGCCTGCAACTCTGCAGGCAGGGTCTGGTCAAACCACGAGGTATACTCCTCGAGCACTGCGGCGCGCAGATCAAGGAAGCGCTGGCGCGACACCTGCTCGCGCACCGATTGCTCCATGCTGAGGATGATCCCCAGCCGCCAGAAATCGCGCGCGCCCACCGAATTGGGCGCGGCATGGTTGGTATAGATCCGCATCAGATGCTCGCGGGTCGACTCTCCCTCATGCGGGCGGCGCTTGGCATTGAAATCCCGCAGCCATTCCATGCTCTGGTCCATCAGCGAGGCGAAAAGCATGTCCTTGCTTTCGAAATGCCAATAGACGCTACCGGTCGGCAGGTTTGCACGACGTGAGACACGTGGAATGGTGGTTCCCTGATAGCCGTATTCATGTGCGACCTTCAGCGTCGCATCAAGGATCTTCTGCCGGTTCGCGGCTGTCGAACTGTGTTCCCCGCGCCGGCGTTTTTCCTTGACGGCTTCCGTCATGTGAACTCCATTCTCCATGCGATCATCTTTCTTGCTCATCTAGTCAGCCGATCGCGGGAATGTCACGGCTGGATATGCTCAATGCTCATAGGTTGCGGCAACGGCGCGACAGGCCTGATGCAGGGAAGGGACAAGCTGGCCATAAATTTCGCCCGCGCTGACCGCCCGCGTGGGAAATGTAGTGCTGATCGCGCCGACCGCAACGCCTGCGATGACCAGCGGGACCGCCACCGAACTTGTCCGCTCTGGTATGCCACCCGTCCGAAGCGCCGCGCCCTTCTGCCGGGCCTCGGCAATCCGGCGGCGGGCGGCCATCAATTCCTCGGAGGATTGGGAGCCGGCACTGGTCGCCCGCTCGAAGGTGGCGGCGGCAAGGTCGGGATCGGCCGCGGAGAGATAGGCGCAACCCATGGCCGAAGACATCATCGGGACGCTCAGCCCGGTGCGGCCATTGTCGAACACAAAGGGGTTCTGGCTGCGTGTCGTTTCCTGAATGACCATCATGTCGTTCCGGGGCGTCGCCAGCGAATGCGGCCAGCGCACCTGCTGTTGAAGCCTCAGTAGGATCGGGCCAGCCTTTTCTGCAAGCTTGTTCTCCGACCGATACCCTTGGCTCAGTTCCAGCACTTGCGAAGTCAGCCTGATCGAGCTGCCGCCGCTGACCCGCTCGGTATACCCATGACTGCACAGGCATTCCACCATGCGATGAACCGCGGGCCGCGAGATCCCCGTTGCTCGATGCAGTTCAAGCACCGAGCAGACGCCCAGTTCGTTGATAGACTTGATGACGGTCAACAGACGCCCATCAATGGCCATGATTTTCCTCCCGACTCCTTGGCTTTCCGGGCACTCCCCTGCCCGAATGGCGCCCGGCCCCGCTCAGGGGGCCGGGCCAATTTCACGACTCGAAACAGACGGCCGTTTCGCCAAAGCCCGAGATGGTGGCGCTGAAGCGACTATCGCCGGTCACGCCGACCATCGGGCCAAGGGCACCGGACAGGACGACATCCCCCTCTTTCAGGGGGCGGCCAAGCTCGGCCATGCGTCGTGCCAGCCACCAGAGGGCGCTGAGCGGCGAGCCAAGGCAGTCGCGCCCTGTGCCCGAACTGACGACCTGGCCCGCGCCATCCCGCATCTCCATCCTGCAGTCCAGCAGATCGATATCGGCCAGGCGCCGCGCCGACGAGCCCAGGGTGAAATAGGCCGACGAGGCGTTGTCCGCGACCGTATCCGCGAAACGGATGTCCCAGGCGGCGATCCGCGACCCCACGATCTCAAACGAGGGCGCGACATATTCGATCGCGCGCATTACCTCGGCCACGCTGGCATCCGGGTGGGGAAGATCGCGGTTCAGGACAAAGGCCAGTTCCGCCTCGACCTTGAGCTGCGCCCCCTCGCGCCAATGGATCGTGCCGCCATGCGCGACCTCCATATTGGCGAACAACATGCCGTAATCCGGCTGGTCCACGCCAAGCTGCTTCTGGACCGCAGGATTGGTCAGTCCGATCTTGCGCCCCACCAGCCGCTCACCCCGGGCGAGGCGGAAGTTGGTGTTGATCTCCTGAACGGCATAGGCCGCTTCGGCACTGGCGATGTGATCGCGGATCGGGGCGATGGGCTTTGCCACTGCCTCGGCCTTGCGCAGTTTCGTCGCCAGATCCTGCAAGGCGGGATGCCGCAGGAATTGCGGGATGACATTGCTCATCCTGGCTTCCTCCCTTTCGATCGCCTTCAGGCGAGCGGGTTGTCCTGAATGAAGGTATGGACCATCGAGTTGAACTCGCCCGCATGTTCCAGTTGCAGCCAATGCCCACAGCGGTTGACGATCAGCGCGCGCGAGTTGCTGATCATGCCGGCCAGGCGGATGGCATGGGTGAAGCTGGTGACCCGGTCGTCCCGGCCATGCATCAACAGCGTGGGTGCGGTGATCGAAGGGATTCGCTCCTGATGCAGCACCGAGATCGGTCCCTTGCCGTGGCCGCCGATCCAATTGTCGACATGGGCCTTCTGGGCCAAGGTATTGGTCAGGCGCTCCCGGATCAGCTCGTCGGTGACGTTCGAGTTGTCGAAGGTCATCACGTTGGTCAAGGCGCGGATTGTTTCCATGCTGGGTTCGAAATATGCGCGCTCCAGTACCTTGACGCCCTCGCTCAGCCCGCGCGCCTCGAACATGCCCGGCACGCCCGAGGGGGAGCCCATTGTGATAAGGTGCGAGACCAGATCGGGACGCTCATAGGTCAGCCGGATGACCGAGGCACCCCCCATCGAGTTGCCGACAACTGCCGCCTTCTCGATTCCCAGCGCCTCCAGGAATTCGGCCAGGGCGCCGGCATTGTCGCGGTCTTCATATGAGACGGCTTGCGACTTGCCCCAACCGGGAAGATCTATGGCCAACACGCGGTAATTTTGCGAAAGGGCGAGAATATTGGGGTTGTAGTTGCTCCAGCCCGAAGCGCCGGGACCGCCGCCATGGACAAGTACGACGGGATGGCCGCTGCCGGCCTCATTGTAGTGGATGTCCCAATTCGGGGTCTTGATCCGCTTGCTGGTGCTGTCCTGGGTGATCGCGTGCATTCGATTCCTCTCCTCTGGTTCGAATCGCCTGTAGCAGGCTCTGTTTCCGATCTCGTCCGGGCGGCTCCCGGCCGGATGGGCGATTTTCACGTTGTTTCCGTCACATCCGGGACTGAGCTGACCTTCGCTTCGATCGAAACTTGGATCTTGACCGGAGCCGCCACTCTCTGAGATACATTGTTGATAGCAAGTTCCAGAATGTACATTCAATAAAATTCTTGGAGGAGAATGGGGAATGTGCGGACGGACAGATGCATGGAGGAAAAATGGCAAACACGGCAGCTGCGACCGGCGATCAGACGATGCGCCGGCGGGCACTTTGGTCTAGCTACCTTGGCTCGGCGATTGAGTATTACGACTTTCTACTTTACGGGATCGCGGCTGCGCTGGTGTTCCCGCATGTATTCTTCAACATGGGACCGGCGGCAGCGACGCTGGCTTCCTTCGGCACCCTCGCGGTGGGCTATGTCGCCCGCCCGCTGGGTGCAATCTTCTTCGGCCATTACGGCGACAAGATCGGCCGCAAGAAGATGCTGATGCTGACGCTCTACATGATGGGCGCGGCCAGCTTCCTGATGGGCTTCCTGCCTTCGTATGAGCAGATCGGCATAGCGGCGCCCCTGGCGCTGATCGTCCTGCGCCTGGTGCAGGGTTTCGCCGTCGGCGGCGAATGGGCAGGGGCCACGCTGCTGTCGATGGAACATGCCGGCAAGAAATCCCGCGGCTTTGCCGCCTCGATCGTCGGATCTGGCGCGCCGAGCGGTGCGGTGATGGCCACGCTGGTCCTGATGCCCTTCGCGGCCATGGACGAGGGCAGCTTCCTCAGCTGGGGCTGGCGCGTGCCCTTCCTGCTCAGCGCGATCCTTGTGGTGGTGGCGGCCTATCTGCGCAGTTCGGTCGACGAGACGCCCGATTTCATCGCCATGATCGAGGCGCGCAAGAATCAGAAGACCAAGCCGGAGATCCCGCTGGTCGTCGTCTTCCGCTCGTATTCGCGCTCGGTGGTGCTGGGCGTGCTGGGCAGCCTCGCCTGCCTCGCGATGACCACGCTGACGGCAACCTTCCTGATGAACTATGCCATCAATGTCGGCGGCCATCCACGATCGCAGGCGCTGGGGCTGCTGACGGTGGTGAATGTCATCCACATCTTCACCATCCCCGCCTTCGCCATCCTGTCCGACCGGATCGGCCGCAAGCCGGTGATGCTGACCGGGGCGGTTCTTGGCATCGCGCTGATCTTCCCGGTGATCTGGCTGGCCGGGTCGGGTGGCGGCGCGCTGTCCCTGCTGCTGGCCTTCGCGATTGCCAACCCGCTTGTCCAAGCGATGCTGGCCGGCCCGATCAGTGCCTGGATGGGCGAGAAATTCGCCGCCGACATCCGCTATAGCGGCATGTCCGTGACCTTCCAGCTTGGCTCGACCATTGCGGGCGGCTTTACCCCGCTGATCGCCACCTGGCTTTTGCAGCAGGGAGGCGGGCAGGACGCGACCACGGTGGGCTTTTTCTACATGGCGCTTTGCGTGATTTCGGGGCTGGCAATCCTCCTGTCGCCCGAAAGCTTCCGCAAGGAACTGGAACTGACCACCGCCGAAAGCGGCAAGGCGAACGAACCCGCCGAGAAGTTGCAGCCTGCGCAGGGATAATACCCGCCAATCCCGTCGCGGCTTGGAATGTCAGACGCCCCCATGCGGGGGCGTCTTTCGTTTCCAGGGCAGGGAGCTGTCCGATCTACGGGCAGAGTTCGGCAATCGGCTTCGCAAAACCGATTGGAAGAACGATAATTCTAGAAATTGATCGCCGAGTCGGAGGAGAGCCTTCGCGGCGCGAGGAGGACAACTTGGCAAGACTGGAAAACAAGGTCGCAATCGTTTTTGGCGCCGGACCGAACATTGGCGGGACCATCGCCTATTTCATGGCGCGTGAAGGCGCGCGGGTGCTGGTCGCGGACATGAGCCTGGCTGCGGCGCAGGCCACAGTTGATTTTATTCACGACAAGGGTTTTGCGGCCCATCCGTTCGAGGCGAATGCGACCCGCGCCGCCGACGTGCAGGCCTGCGTGGCCGAGGCGATCGCCGTCTATGGCCGTGTCGACATCGCGGTGAACATGGCCGGGCGGGTGCATTGGTCGCATCTGCTGGACATGGATCTGGGCGACTGGACGGATTCAGTCCTGAGCTTCCCGACCGCCGGGATGCTGACCACGAAATACGTCGCCAAGGCGATGATCGAGGCCGGGCATGGCGGATCGATCATCCATCTTCTGTCCACCGCCGCGCATTTCGGCGAGGCGGCCGGCACCGCCTATACCTCGTCCAAGGCCGCGCTGCTGAGCTTCGCGCGCTCGGCAGCGATGGATCTTGGCGCATACGGCATCCGGGTGAACACCGTTACGCCCTGCGCGATGGAGCATCAGCTGTGGACGCTGATGAAGGACGAGATCTTCGATCCGAACTGGCAGCGCCCGGATCAGATGTCCTTCTATTCGCGCGACGACTATATCAAGATGCTGCCGCTGCAACGCTTCCCGCGCGCGTCGGACCTGGCTAATGCCACGCTGTTTCTCGCGTCGGACGAGGCCTCGGTCATCACCGGTATCGACATTCCGGTGGATGCGGGTTTGCGCCACAAATACCCGACTTGGACGCCCGGTGACCATACCGGCGTCAACATCCGGGACTATGCGGCCAAGGTCCATGTGACTCGCTTTGGCGAGCCGCAGGAAAAACTGATCCCCGAAAACTGAGAGCCATTCCGCCAGCAATCGGACAGGAGGAGACAAAGATGACGGACAAACCCGTTGAAAACCCGATGATGGATCGCCTGCGCAAGCTGCACCTCACCGGCCGTGACACCACCATGGGCAATGTGCTGCGCAAGTTCTGGCAGCCGGTTGGCCGCTCGGAGGAGTTGAAGCCCGGTAAGGCCAAGACGGTCCGCGTGATGGGCGAGGACCTGACGCTCTATCGCGGCGAATCCGGCAAGGTCTTCTTGGTCGGCGGCTATTGCCCCCACCGCCTGACGCTGCTGGCCAATGGCTGGGTGCAGGGCGACGAGATCCGCTGCATGTATCACGGATGGAAATTCGATGGCAAAGGCCAATGCACCGAACGCCCGGCCGAGCGTGATGCAAGCCAGCCGAACGTGCATGTCGTCTCCTATCCCACCAATGAATATGCCGGTCTGGTCTTTGCCTATATGGGTGAGGGCGAGGCCCCCGAGTTCGACCTGCCGCGCAAGGGGGTATTCGAGCGCCCCGGCGCGCTGCAATTCGCCCGCGTCGAGGTCTGGCCCTGCAACTGGTTACAGCAGGTCGAGAACTCGATGGACGCGGTCCATGTCAGCTTCGTCCACCATTGGGGTACCGTGGGTTCGTTCGGCGCAGTTGTCGCGGCCACCGTGCCGGAACTGTCCTACGAGGAAACCGACGCGGGCATCCGCCAGACCGCCGTGCGCTCGGCCGGGTCCAAGCGGGTTTCGGACTGGACCTTCCCTAACAACAACCACATCTCGCATCCGACCCTGAACCTCGAGGATCCCTGGGTCGATGTCGGCGTCTGGATGACCCCGGTGGACGACGAAAGCACGATGCGCTTCCTGATCTACTCGATCCCCTCCAGCACGCCGGAGGCCGACGCTCGCATCCACGACTATTTCGAGAATTACTCGGAATACGATCCGGCCGATCATCACGACGACCTGATGCTGCGCGGTATCCTGCCGGACGACAAGCTAGTCCAGCTGACCTCGGCGCAGGACTATGTCGCCGCCGTCGGACAAGGCACGATCGTCGATCGCACCAAGGAACGTCTGGGTCGTTCCGATATGGGCATCGCCTTCCTTCGCCGGCTTTACTGGCGCGAGATGGACGCGATCGAAAAGGGCCAGCCGGGCAAGGAGTGGAAGCGTCTCTCGCATGACGCCGACCTGCCTCAGCAGGTCAAGGAAGCTGTCGCCTGACAGCCAGCCGGTCCTTTCATCCGCGCGCCGTTGGCGTGAGGATCCGGCAACCACGCCCGTCAGCCAAGTGGGAACAACATGGACAACGCAACCTTCGCCCGTATCGACGCCAAGCTTTTCCACCGCCTGCATTGGGGGCCGCTTGATCCCGTGACCTTCCGGTTGAACGGCGGGCAGGAACTGACGGGGCAGGTGATGGGCGTCTATCGCAACGGCGCGACTGGGGAACTGCGTGGCGGTCCCACGGGGCAAGTGCTACTGGCGACCGCGCTTGGCGAGACGGCCTTCACCTATGAGCAGATCAGCGAAATCGAATAGGGGGAGGGGCCACGGCCCCCAGCACGGGAAGCGACAAGATGAGCAATATCCGTATGCGCGTGGACCGGATCTCCTATTCGGCACGGGACATCAACCTTTACAGTTTCAAACCGGTGGACGGCGGCTTGCTGCCCCAAGTCGAGGCGGGGGCGCATGTCGATCTGTTCCTGCGCCCGGATCTGGTCCGTCAGTACTCCCTTCTGCGTCCCGGCAAGACCCCCGAGGCCTATGTCGTCGGGATCAAGAAGGAAAGCGCCGGCCGCGGCGGATCGCGTTATGTCCACGAGCAGTTGCGCGTCGGCGACGTGATCGATGTCGGCCAGCCCCGCAATAATTTCCCACTGGTCGAGGACGCCGATCATAGCGTTCTGATCGCCGGCGGCATCGGTATCACCCCGATCTGGGCAATGGCGCAGCGCCTTGATGCGCTTGGCCGGCCCTGGCGGATGTATGTCTCGGCCCGCAGCCGCGAGGATTGTGCCCTCTTGGACGAGATCGGCGGACATCCGAACGTGGTCCTGCATTTCGACGACGAGAATCCCGGCCGCTTCATGGACCTCGCGGCAGCCGTGGCCGAGGCGCCCGAGGGCGCGCATTTCTACAGCTGCGGCCCCGCGCCGATGCTGGCGGCCTATCGCGAGGCCACGTCGCATCTGCCCGCCGCGCAGGTCCATGACGAGGCCTTCAGCATTGCTCCCCCGGCCGCCGGAGAGGGCAGCGACTTCCGCGTGCGGCTGGCGCAGTCGGGACAGGAGATCGAGGTGCCGGCGGATCGCAGCATCCTCGACACCCTGCGCGATCAGGGCTTCATGCCGATGTCCTCCTGCGAGGCGGGGGTCTGCGGCATGTGCGAGACCCGCGTGCTGGAGGGCGAGGTCGATCACCGCGATCACGTTCTCAGCCCCGATGAACAGGCCAGCCATTCCCGGATGATGATCTGCTGCTCGCGCGCGCGCTCGGCGCTGCTCGTGCTTGATCTGTAATCCGCCCACACGACAGCGACAGGTAGCCCCATGTATGACAGCACCCCCGATTTCGCCCTGCCTGAGGAACTGACCATGTTCCGCGACAGCATCCGCCGCTTTGTCGAGCGCGAGTTGCTGCCGTTGGAGCGTCACGTTAACACCGCCGGAAAACTGCCCCCCGAGATCGAGGCCGAGGTCGCGAAACAGGCCAAGGCCGCCGGCTTCTGGCTGATGGAAGTGCCCGAGGAACTGGGCGGCGCGGATCTGGGGTTGCAGGCGCTGGCCATCTTCTGGGAGGAGATCGCCCGCACCACCGCCATCTCGGCCCGCGGCCACGAGGTCTTTGGCCCAACGGTCGGCCCGATCCTGCTGGCCCTGCAAGGCGGGATGCGCGAGAAATACCTGATGCCTGTCCTGCGCGGCGAAAAGGTCGCCTGCTTTGCCCAGACTGAAGCCGATGCCGGCTCCGACCCCTCGGCCATGCGCACTCGGGCAGTCAGGACCGAGACGGGTTGGAAAATCAACGGCTCGAAGCGGTTCATCACCAAAGCGGGCATCGCGGATTTCGCGCAGGTCATGGCCGTGACCGACCCGGAGAAGGGCGCGCGCGGCGGGATTTCCTGTTTCATCGTCGACATGAACACCCCTGGCGTCAGCAAGGGCGCGGCCGAACAGACCATGATGGGCGACACGCCCTATGAGCTCTACTTCGAGGATGTCGAGATCCCGGCCGAGCATCTGATCGGCGAGGAGGGCAGGGGCTTTTCCCTGGCCCAGAACTTTATCAACCACGGCCGTATCCGTCACGGTGCCCATTCCTGCGGTGCCATGGCGCGCTGCCTTGAAATGACCGTGGCCTATGTCAAGCAGCGCAAGACCTTCGGTGCCTACCTGTCCGAACGGCAGGGGGTGCAATGGATGCTGGCCGACGGCTACATGGCGCTGCACGCGACGCGCCTGATGGTCCATGATGCTGCGGCCAAGCTGGACAATGGCATCGAGGCCCGGATCGAGACCTTCATGGCCAAGGTCACCGGCGTCGAAAACGGCTACAAGGTGGTCGATGACTGCATGCAGTTGCATGGAGGCATGGGCTTGACCCGCGAGACCCCGCTCGAGCGCTATTGGCGCGACCTGCGCAGCTTCCGCGTCACCGAGGGCGCGACCGAGGTGCTGAAGACCACGATGGCACAGGCCATCTTCAAGAAAGCGGGGTTGTAATGGCGGGAACCCACCCCGAGGTGCTTCAGGGCATTCTGGTCGTCGAGCTTGGCACCATGGTCACTGCGCCCCTTGCAGGCATGTTGCTGGGCGACATGGGCGCGCGCGTCATCAAGGTCGAATTGCCGGGAACGGGCGATCCTTTCCGCGGACATGGCGGCGGGCTCTACAGCCCGCCCTTCGTGGCCTATAACCGCGGCAAGGAGAGCTTGCAGCTTGACTTGCGCTCGGACGAAGGGCGTGGCGACCTTGCGCGACTGCTGGCCAGCGCCGACGTCGTCATCGAGAATTTCCGTCCCGGCGTGATGGAGCGGATGGGTTTTGACGCGGCGCGTCTCGCCGAGCTGAACCCGCGCCTGATCCGTGCCTCGATCACCGGCTTTGGGAAGGACGGCCCCTATCAGAGCCGCCCCTCCTATGACAGCGTGACCATGGCACTCTCGGGCATGGCCTCGCTGCTGCTCGACCGTCAGGACCCGCATGTGACAGGCCCGACCATTGCCGACAACATTACCGGCATGTATGCGGCGCAAGGCGTGCTGGGCGCGCTGGTGCGGCGGGCCGATACCGGCCTTGGCGGCCATGTGGAGGTCAACATGCTCGAGGCGTCGATCTCGTTCGTGCCGGATGCCTTCGCGCAATACCACCGCGCCGATGTGGTCTCGACGCCCAACACCCGCGTCGCGATCTCGCAATCCTATGCGCTGGTCTGCGGCGACGGGCGGCTGGTCGCGCTACACATGTCCTCGGTGGACAAATTCTGGCGCGGGCTCCTCTCGGTGATCGGCCGTCCCGAGCTGGCCGAGGACGAGCGTTTCGCGACGCCGGCGGGACGCAGGGCAAACTATGCCGCGCTGCGCTCGATCCTGTCGGGGATCTTCCTTGGCCAGGACCGTGCCGACTGGATCGCGGCGCTGGCCGAGGCCGAGGTGCCGGCCGCGCCGGTCCATGACATCGACGAGGTCGCGAATGACCCGCAAGTGCGCCATCTTGGTACCTTCGCTTTCAGCGAACATCCGGCGATGGGAAAGGTTACCGGGATCAAGAGCCCGATCACCATCGACGCCGAGCGCCGCGAGGAACTGGTCCCGCCACCCGTGCTGGGCGCTGACAGCAAGGCGCTGGCGCAGGAATTCGGGCTCACCTCGGTCGCCTGAAGCAGCAATCCGCAAAGCATTGCCAGCCGTCCCCGGATCGTTACGTCTTCCAAGGTGTGGCGCTTCGGGGGCGGCTTTTCCTGTTGGCCGGGGGTACGGGCGAGCGGCGTCAACGGAAAGGCCGGGGAGCTCACCCTGAATGCGGAAGGGGCAGCGATTTTTCGCTGCCCCTTGGCCGTTTCCGAGGATATTCCCGCTCAGATCGTGAACTGTTCGAACGTGGCGGGGTGGAACAGGTCCTCGGCCGTGATCTGGCGCGCGGACAGGCCCTGCCGGTGGTGCTGGGCGAAGAAGTCCTCGAGCGCATGCCGGTTCTTGTCGATGCCATAGGTCCAGAAATCGCGCCCCATCAGTGCCATGTCCGCCTGCAGCCGCTCATCGACGAAAGGCATGGTGATCTTGCAGGCCGAGGTTTCCAGCAACCGCTCGATGCACAGATCCTTGGAGGCTGAGAAAGCCTTGTAGACTGCGCCCGGCAGCCAGGGATGCGCCTCGGCAAGACTGCGGCGGACACCAAGGATATGCATGATCGGGAAGATCTGGCGGCGTTTGTAATAGGCCATTGCCTCGGTCATCGGATCGTCGAAGAGCCAACCCACATCCGCGGCAGCGTCCGTCGGAGTGTCGGGCGCGCGTGGCGCGATATAGCCATCGATCTCGCCCTCGGCCAGCAGCGCCGAAATCGTCTTGCCGGGCGGTGCGTCGATTAGGCGGATGCCCGGCGGCAGGTCCAGCTTGATCTTCTCGGGGCGGTCGGCATCCGAGATCCCGCCGCGGACCCAGATGATATCCTCGGGCGAGACGCCGTAATCCTGCTCGAGGAAGGCGCGGATCCAGACCATCGCGGTCAGCTGATATTCGGGCAGGCCGACCTTCTTGCCCTTCAGGTCCTCGGGCCGCGTGATGCGGTCCTTGCGGACATAGAAGGCCGAGTGCCGGAACATGCGCGACAGGAAGACCGGCACGCCGACATAGGGCAGTTCGTTTTTGGACGCCTTCACGACGGAGGATGATAGCGAAAGCTCGCAAATGTCGAACTCGGCCTGGCGGAAGGCGCGAAAGAAGATCTCCTCGGGCGGCAGGCGCATGAATACGGGGTCCACCCCGTCGATCTGGACGTCGCCGTCGAACAATGGGCGGCAGCGGTCGTAATTGCCAACCGCGACGGAAAGTTTCAATTGGCTCATTCTGCGGCCTCGGCATAGGCGGGGGTCAGGTGGACGGTCATCTCGGCAATGTCCTCGATCTGGCAGGTGATCACGTCGCCGGGCAGGACCGGGCCGACGCCCTCGCAGGTGCCAGTCATGATGATGTCACCGGGAAGGAGCGTGTAGAAGCGCGAGGCATAGGCGATCTGGTCGGCCAGCTTCATGATCATGCGGCTGGTGTTCGAGGACTGGCGCAGCTCGCCGTTCACCGACAGCGACAGGTCCAGCGCCTCGGGGTCCGCGATCTCGTCTGCGGTGACCAGCCAGGGGCCAAGCACGGCATAGCTGTCGCCCGATTTGCGCAGAGAACGATCCTCGGGGCCGCGCACCACCATGTCCAGTGCGATGGCATATCCGGCAATCGCCGAGAATGCTTCCTCGGATGAGATGTTCGAGACGGTTCGACCGATTACGACTCCCAGTTCCATCTCGTGGTCGTTGCGGCGGTCGGGGAAGCGCAGAGTGATGCCCTCGCCCGCGCCGACCAGCGCGCTGACCGCCTTGAGGAAAAAGCCCTGCTGCTCGATCGAGCCACGGAACCGATCCGAGAAAGTCGCTACATCGCCTTCGGCCTCGGCCACATGGTCGTGGTAGTTCACCGGCACGCCGATGATCTTGCTGGGCCGCTGGACCGGCGAGAGGAACGAGACCGTGGTCGGGTCCAACGCCGGGGCAGTCGGCAGCGCGGCCTCGATCAGCGGGATCAGCCGGTCGAGATTGGCGATCAGCGGATCGCCCAGTTCGCGCAGCCAGGGGTTGGCGTCCAGCGGGAAATCCGTCAGCACACCGGTCACGTCGCGCAGCTTGCCGTCCTGGAGCACGCCCAGACGACCCTCGTTGAAAAGGGCAAGTTTCATTGCAGTTCTACCTTGGTTGTCGGGCGGGGCGTCAGGCGAGGGTTTCGTTCAGAAAGCCCAGGCGCCGGATCACGTCCCGGTCCGAGAGCATGAAGATATGCGCCTCGCCGGACAGGGCCTCGTGGCTGGCGGGATTGCCTTGCGGGATGGTGAAGAAGTCCTTCTCGCGCCATTCGACGGCCTTGCCGCCGATGGTCGAGCGACCCTGTCCCTTGACCACGACGCAGGCCGTAGAGGCGCTCGAAAGAACGCCCTGTGTCGGCTGTCCCTTGTCGAGCGCGAGCATGGTGCAATCCAGTAGTTGCTGCGCCTGTGCGCCCGTCAGCGGATTGGTATAGCGGATCATGCGCGAGCCGTCGGGGGCACGCGGCGCACCGGCCAGCGCCTTTTGCGCATCGGCATAGGAATAGCGGAAGACGGGCGAATGGCTGAGGCCCGAGGGCACCTCGGCCGGCAGGAAGTTCGCCACCTCGAAACTGGCATCGGCCCAGGTCCTGGGCATGTCCATGACCGGCGGCGGCTGGAAGCGCGCGGTGCCCAGCCAGGCGTGCAGCGGCACGTCCAGCGCATCGAGCCACAGCACCGGCACATCGCCGTCATGGCGATGTTCGTGCCAGCACCAGGCTGGGGTCAGGATCAGGTCGCCATATTCCATCGGGCAGGGCTTGCCGTTCACCAGCGTGACCGCGCCGCTACCCTCCAGCACGAAGCGGATCGCGCCCATGGAGTGGCGATGCGGGCGCGCCGTCTCGCCCGGCAGCAGGCATTGCACGCAGCACAACATCGTGCCGACGGTGTATTCGTCCTCGGGCGACTTGGCATAGGGCGTCATGTATTGCAGGACGCGCCGCTCGACGATGCTGGGCGAGGTCTCGCGAAAGGCCAGTTCCAGCAAGGGGCGGGTTTTCGACCATTCCCACAAATGGGTTTGCTGGGGCGGCGCCGGTGGCTTGTGCGCCGTGGGGCTGAGCCAGAGCGGCGCGAGGTTATGCGCCCTCCACTGTGCCAGCACATCCGCAGTGGTCGCGGTAGCCTGGGGTTCGGCGGGCTTGGTTCCTGCCTGAGACATGACTTCTCCTCCTCCTGTCCAGTGGTGACCCCGACCCGCACGGACGGGTCGGGGCGGTGTCTCAGACGATGATGCCTGCGGGCACCGGCTTGCCGAGGCTGAAGCCGGCCTGGGCCGCGTAGACCGGCTGGTCGACGTTGCAGGCGTGGCACATGGCCACCGACATATCCCGGTAGAAGCGCTGGATCGGGTTCGAATTGCGCGCGACATTGCCCCCGACATTGCAGAAGACGCTATGCGCGGCATCGGCGGCGCGGCGCACGGCGCGGACTTGGTTGCGACGCGCCTCGTGCTGCAGCGCGTTCGGAACGGTACCACCCGACATCGCGATCTCATGGGCGCGCTTCAGGTCGTGGAGGATATGCAGCCGCGAAGCCGCAATATCGGCCGTCGCCGCGCCAAGCGCCGCCATCTGATAGGGGTTGTCGATCGACTTCAGCCCGCTGCGGTTCACCCGGCTTTGCGAATATTCCTGAAAGCGGCGCACGACGCCTTCGGCCAGACCGATGGTCGCCGCCGAGATCACACAGGGAAACACCAGGTCGAACGGCATCTCGTAGAGCGGCGACTCGGGGCGGTTCGCACGGTGATAGTCGCGGTTGTTCAGCTTCTTGACGTTGACGACGCGATAGTCGGGAACGAAGGCGTCCACCGCCTCGACATCTTTCGAGCCGGTGCCGCGCAGGCCCATCGTGTTCCAGCTGTCGGCATGGATCTGGTAATCGCTGCGCGGTAGGATGAAGTGATGGGGTTCAGTGAACGCACCGGGGTTGGAACCGTCCGCCGCCTCGGCCAGACCGCCGACGACGATCCAGTCCGACCAGTCGGTTCCCGAGGAGAAGGGCCAGCGGCCGGTAAAGCGCCATCCGCCCTCGACTCGGCGCGCGCGGCCGATCATGGCATAGGGCGATGCGGTCCAGGTATCGACATTCTTGCCCCAGACCTCTTCCTGCAGGCGCGGGTCGGTCTGGCCGAACTCGAAAGTGTGGACGCCCACGACCCCTGCAACCCAACCAGCGGAAGGAGCTTCGCGGGCGATGTCCATCACCAGCCGGGTGAACTCGACCGGGTCGGCCTCGAGCCCGCCATATTGCTTGGGCTGGAGCGCGCGGATGATCCCGCTGTTCAGCAGGATGTCCCGGCTGGTCTGGGTCAGCTGGCCAAGCTCGTCGCAGGCGACAGCATCGGCGGCGAGGAGAAGAAGGTCGTGTTCGATCCGGGCGCGGATCTCATCCAGACTGGTGGCCGGGGCGTTCACGGGGCTTGCCTCGCTATAGGCGATTTCTTTGGCTTGCATGGGGGTCCTCCCTGCGGCTCGATATCGGGTGAGCCTTGGTTGTCAGGCGGCGAAGGCGCCGCGGAAGAAGATCAGCGGGTCACTTTCGGACGCGCTGGGGTTGGTTTTCAGTTCGTGCGTGGCAAGCACGATCAGGTGGTGGTCGCCGATCTCGATCGCGCGGTCGAGCGAACCGGCGATCCAGGCAAGCGCAGGCCGCAGCCGTGGCGCGGCCTCGGGTTGCGCGTGCCACGAATCGCACTGGAAGCGGCTGTCCTTGTCACGGCTGAATTTCTTGCAGAACTGGCCCTGCTCGGCGCCAAGGACGTTGATGCAGATCTCGGGTGCGGCCAGCAGGCGGGGCAGACTGCGCGACCCGTTATCAATGAACATGCCCACCAGAGGCGGGTCGAGTGAGATCGACACCAGTGACCCGATCACGATGCCGAACGGGCCCTGCGTGTCGATGGCCGCGGCAATGGCGACCGAGGTGGGAACATGGCCCAGGACCTGGCGGAAGACCGCAGGATCGGCCACCCTCCCCGCGGGGAGGGTAATTGGCGTGGTTGTCATGGGATCATCCGAAAGAAATGGGGGCTTACGCCCCCAAGGGGTTTCGACGGAAGGATTCAGCGTTCGATCAACATCGCCGGCGGCAGGTCGGGACGCTGTTCCTTGTGCCCCCAGATCGTCGGCCGGTTGTAGGTCTTGGGTTCCCACAGGTCATGGATGGCAATACCGCCATAGCCATATTCGATGCGCAGAACCGAGGGCGAGAACAGATAGCTGGACACCATGCGGTCATTGGTGTGGCAGCCGATGGACTTGCTGACCGGGAAGCCCAGCTCGCCGCAGAGGTCGACTGCGCGGCCGACATCATCCAGCGAATTGGTTTCCAGCATCAGGTGGTGGGCACCCATCTTGCCCGGCACCGGAGAGCCGATGGCAAGCGAGTGGTGGCGGCCGTTGCAATGATAGAACAGCAGTTCGCGCGGCCCGTCGAAGATCGTGTCCGAGGCGTGGAAGCCCATCACGTCCCGATAGAAGCGGTCTGCCGATCGCAGGTCGGGCACCACCAGCACGATATGGCCCATGCCCTGGTCGCCGGTCTTGAAGCCGCTCATCGGCCGGCCGGGGGTGAAGGTATTGGGCGTAACCCATTGGCCCCAAGTCAGTTCGTGGCGAAAACCCGAGGGATCGGTGAACCAGTAGAAACCCGCGACCTTGCGTTCATCGGCCTCTTCCTTGGTGGCGCGCTGCAGCTTGGGGCCGTGCGCCTCGATCTTTTCACCGAGCGCCAGAACCTCGGCCTCACCGACCAGCGTCCAGCCGATATAGGCGATGTCATTACGCTCGCCCGGATGGATCCACATGCGGCAATCAGCGTCGTCCATGCGGAAACGCAGCGCACCTTCTTCACCATCGGTGATGTTTTCCAGGCCCAGGACATCGCGCCCGAAGCTGCGCCAATCGTCAGCCGCCGGGGTGCTCAGTCCGAGATAAGCCATCGAGCGAATCATGTCAGTTATCCTCCTCGTTCATTTATAGACAGTATAATCTAGATTCGACATTCTACAAATGAAAAAACAGGCCGCGGGCGGAGTGACGGGTTCGCAAAGTCAGCGTCCAAAATGAAAAGCGGAGGGGAAACAAATCCCCCTCCGCCCACTTATCCGTGATTTCCGATCCGCTGATCAGTCGTCGACTGAGGGGATGGGGCCTTCGATCAGTTTCAGCACTTCGTCATTCGGGAAAGCGTCGTTCAGGATCTTCTGGCAAACTCGCGTCTTCTTCGAGGGATCGGCCTTGATGATCGCGCGGATGTCGTCGAAGACGACGCCCTTGGCGCTTTGCTTTTCCGCCTCGGATTTCCCCAGGCCGGCATTGTAGTAGTAATCCCAATACATGGTGCAGCGGCTTTCCGGGGGCAGGTCGTCCTGCTTGCAGGCCGTGGTTGCCAGAACGGCGAGCAGTCCCAGTGCGATCTTTTTCATGGCTCAGTCCTGTTTCGCGCCGCGGGTCTGGCGACCACGCCACATGTAGAAAAGCGTCCCGACCCAGGCGACCACCAGCGAAAAGACGTCATAGTAACGCAGGGGCCGATAGATGGTGTAACCGAAGCCGGTCGAGCCGACGAAGACCACCAGGGTCAGAACAATGCAGCCAAGAATGGCGATGATGTCGCTCTTTTCCATTCACTTCTGTCCTTCAGCGATAATCTGTTCTGCATAGCGGTCGCGATAGGCCCGTTTCGAGTCCCAGAGCCAGAGCGGATCGAGCCTGGGTTTCAGCGCCGCGGCAAGATAACCGCTATAGGCCAGCAGCAGCACTCCGTTCAGGAACAGTTCCTGCGGTCCGGTGAACAGTTGCCGGGGGGTGGCTACGATGAAGGTGTTCAGCCAGAAGATGTTCACCGTGGCGGGCATCTCGAGGATCAGGGCCAGCAGCACGAAACGGTTTGCCAGCAGCATGAGGCCGAAGGTGAACTCCATGTACTTGACGGCCTGGTAAAGACCCAACGCGGCATTTGCCGCCGCCCATTCGCCGCCGATACCAGGAATCTCGGGGATGTACCCCGTGAAGACGTAGCGACCGCCTGAGAACGCCAGATGTGCGCCGAAGAATATCCTCAACCAGGTGATGATGTAATAGGTCGTTTTGCTGTTCGCCATGCCTGTCCTCCTCATTGGCGCGTGTTGGCGCTTGTCGGCCCAGATGAGCCAAAATGCCGCACCAGTGAACAGGGAACTTCACCCTTGTCCTGAAATCGGACAGTTGCGCTGGCGACGGTCCTGCCCTGTGCTACGAGTGCAGGGGAGCCGCAAGACGTCGCCTCACCGAACTGGCGGCCCTGATGCTGGCCAAGCGGATGGCGGCCTGCCCGGGGCTTAGCGCCCGGATCATCGACCCAAAGATGGAGGGACGCGAAGATGCTCTCGCGGGGTCTTTCGCACCCTCTCGCCGAACGGGTAAGGCCATTGATCTGTTTGCCTTGAGGGCGCATTTGCGGAACCCTCAGCGGCATGACCATTTTCTCCATCCGGGGCGCCTGCATTAGTCCGTCGAACGCGCCTATCCCTCGGTGGACCTGGCGCAGATCGACGTTCAGGAATTCCTGCTGAACGTAACCAAGGTCGGCAACGAACGTAGCGGTGCGCCCCTGCGCGAAAAGACTGGGGGGGAACGCCGGTCCACCGCGCGGGCCTTTGTGGGCAGGGCGGCGCTGGCCAGAGCAACCGTTCCGGCTTCTCTTTCAGCCTTGATTGCACGAGGAAGGGGCGCTGATCCGAACCGGGCGATTAGCACCGGCGCAAGGGTCGCCTGCAGGCGCAGCCGGACCAGCAGGGTCCTGGCTGGTCCTTGGCAAAGTGCCCACCCGCGATCGGGTGGGCGCGAGGATGTCAGAAGGTGAACTTCACCACGGTCTGGAAGCGCGTATTGTCAAAGCTCTCGCCGTCAAACTGCACGCGCTCGACCTTCCCGAGCTCGGCCGCCAGCATCAGCGACTTGGTCGGGTAGTAGCGGTAAGAGAGATAGGCCGAGTTCATTTCGCGCGTGAAATAGTCCTGCATACCGGCATATTCGTCGTACCTCTGGACGCCGTATGCGATGGTGATGTCATTCTTTTCGTTGATCTTCTGGGTGACCCCGGCCTTGAACGTATTGACCCTGACAGCCTCGCCATCGGCATCGATGTCAAAGGCAAGTCGCCCGGTCGGGACATAGTTGATCGACGTGAAAAGCGCGTTGTTGATCAGCGTGCTGATGCCCTTGCCGCCCAGATATTGCAGCTGCACCTTGCCGCCGGTCCATGCGTCGTAATCGGCGCCGATCGAGTAGCCGAGGCCTGTCACGCTGTCGTCCTCGAGCGTCTCCAACTGCCGCGCAATCAGGCCCATTCCGAGCTTGATCCCATCTCCGCTATAGCCCGCCGTTGCCGACAGGGCCATGTCCGATGAAATTCCCGAGGCATAGTCCTCCTCAAGCGCCACGGCAAAGCGCCACTGGTCGTTCGCGCGATAGGTGTAGCGGATCTGCGGTACGCGGTTCAGCGCGCCGCCGGCAAGCTGGTTGTTGTCGAGCAGCACCGGGGCGCCCTCGACGATCAGCCAGGTCGACCATGTCTGACCGGCCAGCCACGGGCCCGCCTCGACGAAGGCATGGCGCAGGCGGAACGCGCCAGTCGTGCCGCCATTGGAGTTGAAATCGCCCTCGATATTGAATTTCAGCCTGCCGATATCGCTGTCGAACAGGGCCTTCACCCCGATCCGGCTTTCGTTGACGCTGGCACCGGTGCCGCCGTCGCGGGGGGTATCGGCGGTCACCCCGGCCATCGGCGCGGTCGCCGATCCCAACTCGTAGTGGTTGTCCGCTACCATATCGAGCTTGATGTAGCCGTAGAAGTCCAGCTTCAGCGGCGAGTCCTTGGTCACCTCGATGGCGGGCGCCTCGGTCGTTCCGCTTTCGAGTGCGCTTACGCGTGCCTCCAGCGCGGCCAGATCCTGCGCCTGGGCCATCCCTGCAATGCCGAGCGCAGCCGTCATCATGCCGCCGGCGGCAGCTTTCGTGAATTTGTCGTTCATTATTCCTCCCGATGTCCGGCCTTGCCGGACAAGTCTCCCCAATCCGGTCCACGCGACAGGTGGCCGGCTATTCGAGCTTTCATACCATGCTGCGAACAGGCGCCCTCAGCACCTGCGATCGCCGCCACTTCTCCTCAAGCAACGAAGCGGTCCGATCATTTGTCGGATCGAAATACATTGTATACTTACTATATTTCTCTAGAATGAGAGATCAATAGAATTGCTGGAAAAAAGAAAGCATTGAAATCAGTATATTGGAGGAATGCGTTCGAAGTTACAAATGCATGTCGCGCCCGGATCGTTACGAAAGACAACCATTCTTTCGATAAATCCCACGACTGCCGTTCCCGATTCTGGGAATGCAGCTTCGGAAACAACACCGGACCTGCACCCCCCCTTTGTGGGCTAGTTTCGCTTCAACATTCTCGAGTACTGAGATTAGGTCACGCGATCGCGGCAGTATCAAACCTCTGTAAAACGGCCGATCTGTCCGCCAATCGTACTGACTGCCAATATGCCGTCGACATTTTGCCGAACGACGGAACTATTGAAGTCAAGCCGTCAGGAAGAGGAGGACCCATGCTTTCGGTCAGGTCATCGCAGCTGTATGCCGTCTCGATAGGGTTAGGTGTGCTGTTTATCGGTTGGATCGTCTACAGCATGCATTTCAATATCCGGTGGGATTGGGAGGCACCCGGCACCGGGTTGCTGCCGCAGGAGGTTGTCGAAGGATACCTCGACGCCGCCTATGATGCGGGTCAGGGTAACACCGCCCGGGCACAATATTTCGCCCCCGAGATCGAGGCCGCAAGCGTGCCGCTGCTGGAGGCGGAGGACGGCGCGCCCATCGGCCGGGAGGTCCATAAGATCGTTGCGCAGGGTTTGAATATTGTTGTATTTCAGAGCATTGATGCGGCGCGCGGGGAAGGCGCGCAAGACGTCGTCGATCTTTTCGAAATCAACCGGGGCCGTATTGCCGGCCGCACACGATATGTGACCGGTTTGGATCACTGAGCGCGTTCGGAGAGCAAAAGGAAATCCCATGAGCGTCAATTCCACGTCCCGTCCCGCCCTCGCACCGAGGCAAGTTCACATCTATCTAAGCCCTGCCAGCCTCTGGGTAGCCCTGGTCACCTGTATGCGTCTCTATCTCGGGGCATGGATGATCGTTAGCGGCTACAGTTACTGGGCCCCGCATTTCGGCCTGATGCCAGCCTTTCCGCAGCCGCTCGGCACGCTTCCGCTGTCGAACCAGATGTTGGTGACGATGATCGACGTCGGATTGTTCGACTTCGTCAAAACCGTGGAGATCCTGGGCGGGGTGTGCCTGTTGCTGGGCATCTTTGCCCCGGCCGCCACGCTGCTGCTGCTGCCGGTCTCGGCCGTCGTGTTCTACAACGCGATCTTGCTGAACCTGCGGCTCGACCGTCTGTTCGATCCCACCTACATGGGGGTGATGTGTCTCTACATGAACGTGCTGATAGCTCTGGGCTACCTGCGGCATTACCTGCCGCTGCTCAGCCTGCGCGCGAGGGTCGAAACCCCGCTTCAGGCGCTGCGCAACGCCGCCGAGTGATCGGCTGGGTCCATTTTGCTTCCGGCCGGGCCTCGTGAATTTCAGCCCGAACTTGCCGGAGTTTAGATACTTCATGATGGCACTGCGCGACAGCCCTGTCCGCCGCGCGATTTCGCGGATCGGCAGTTGCTCTCGCAGGGCCATCCGGTGGATGACATTCAAAAGCCCCATGTGCATCACTCTGTTACCCCATCGCTCATCGCGTTGAGGAAGAGTTGCACGGGTCACATCTCACCGGGAATTATTGACCAAACCGGGTCACGCCTCGGAGGATACCAACAGGCTAAAGGCGGTTCGAGGCGCTGGAGGGAAGCTGTCGATCTCAGCAGTTGGCCTTGCACGTGCCCTATGAATAGCCCCATGTGTCGTGGATGCCTTCTTAGCTAATTTTTAGGCAAGGGGCCTTGATGGGCACAGGGAACTTCAGCGACGACTTCAAGCGGGATGCGGTGGCGCAGATCACCGAGCGGGGCTACCCGATCAGAGAGGTGTAATTGAAAACACTGAAGACTTAGTGAACGAGCAAGGTGGCTCGGGTATCGACACGGTGCAATCTGCCAAATCGGTTGTCCTGTCATCGGCCCAGTTCACCGGCATCGCCGATCGCAACATCACCGGCAACGGTCTTGCCAACACGCTGCGCAGCAACGCTGGCGACAACGAGATCGACGGCGGCCTTGGCCTCGACACGATGATAGGCGGTGGCGGCAACGACACCTATGTCGTCAATACCGGAGAGATGTCGTGGATGAGGGTGCCCCCGGCTCCGGCGGCGTGGACCTGGTTATATCCTCGGTGACATTCAAGTTGCGCGCCGCGCAGGTCGCAGGGACACAGAGCGCCGTCGAAAACCTTGTGCTGAGCGGCGTGGCCCCCATCAACGGCTTCAGCAACGATCTGGACAACGTCATTTCCGGAAACGCCGCCGGGAATGTCCTTGCTGGTTTCGCCGGTAACGACGAGCTGTTCGGCGGTGGCAGGGCCGACACGTTCGAGTTCAGGTCGGCTCCGAACGCCAGCAACAATGTCGACACGATCACGGACTACAATGTCGCGCAGGATACGACGTCATCGCTTGGCTGCCCGAGGTATGCGCACCTCGATTGCGCCATCCACCAATCCGAAAATACCGTTTGACCGGTCGCCGAAATGATAGATCGCCTCCCCTTCCTCATATTGCATAACCCGCGCGATTTCGCCCAGTGTCCTTTGCACTTCGCCAGTTTGGCTGGCGAACCAGCCTTGCCGGCCGGCAATCCCTAAGGCTTCATCCAGGTCAATTTTTTTCATGGCCCTCACGTTTTGATGGATCGAAATTCTCAAATGACAAGTTGGGTAGCGATGTCATCGGCTAGTCCTGTGTGACGGCCTCTCGAAGTCGTGTCATTGATTTTCAACGCAGAGGGAAGACCCATGCTGAAACATTACCTGTCCGGTTTGTCGATCATGTCTCTGCTCGCCTCGGGCGCAATTGCGCCTGTATACGCACAAGACGATCCGCGAAAAGACGCGACCGAAGCCACGATCGCGGCCAATGCGGCTCTTCTCGATTACCTGCCCTTCGACGACAAAACCAATTTCGAGGATGCCAACCGCGGCAAGCTGGCGGACCTGCCCCCGGAAATGATCAACACCGCAGAAGGCGCGCTGATCTGGGATCCCGATAAATACGGGTTCATTCAGGAGGGCTCGGAGGCCCCCGCCACCGTCAACCCCAGCCTGTGGCGCCAGTCGCAGCTGATCAATATCAGCGGCCTGTTCGAGGTGGTCAAGGATGGCATCTACCAGGTCCGCAATCTCGACCTGTCGAACATGACCATCATCGAAGGTGATGAGGGCATCACCATCGTTGACCCACTGGTTTCGGCCGAGACCGCCAAGGTCGGCCTCGAGCTCTATTACAAGACGCGGGGCGAAAAGCCGGTCAAAGCCGTCATCTATACCCATAGCCATGTCGACCATTACGGCGGTGTCCGCGGCGTGACCAGTGATGAGGACGTGGCCAGCGGCAAGACCAAGATCTATGCGCCGGAAGGCTTCCTCGAGGCCGCCGTGGCCGAGAACGTCTTTGCCGGCACCGCGATGAGCCGCCGCGCCAGCTATATGTATGGCAACCTGCTGCCACCGGATGAAAAGGGCCAGGTCGGCGCGGGCCTTGGCACCACGACCTCCGCCGGGACGGTGACGCTGATCCCACCCACGGACATCATCACCAAGACCGGTCAGAAGGAGACCATCGATGGCCGCACCTATGAGTTCCTGATGGCGCCGGGTTCGGAAGCACCTTCGGAAATGCTGTGGTATGTCGAGGAATACAAGGCGATCGAGGCGGCCGAGGACGCGACGCATACGCTGCACAACACCTATTCGTTGCGCGGTGCCAAGATCCGCGAGCCGCTGCCCTGGTCGAAATACCTGAACGAAGCGCTGGTGATGTGGGGTGACGACGCAGAAGTCATCTTTGCCCAACACCATTGGCCGACCTGGGGCAACGAGAACGTCGTCGAACTGCTGGAAAAGCAGCGCGACCTCTATCGCTACATCAACGACACCACACTCAACATGGTCAACAAAGGCATGACCATGCGCGAAATCGCCGAGAACTTCAAACTGCCGCCGGCGCTGGACACGTTCTGGGCTAACCGTGGCTATTACGGTTCGATCTATCACGATGTCGCGGCGACCTATGTGCTTTATCTGGGCTGGTTCGAGGGCAATCCCTCGACGCTGCATGAATTGCCGCCAGCCGAAGGCGCCAAGAAATTCGTCGAATACATGGGCGGCGCCGATGCGGTAATGGAGAAGGCGAAGAAGGATTTCGACGCCGGAAACTTCCGCTGGGTCGCCGAGGTGATGAACAAGGTTGTCTTCGCCGACCCGGAGAACCAGCCCGCCAAGGACCTGACCGCGGACGCGCTGGAACAGATGGGCTATCAGGCCGAATCCGGCCCGTGGCGCAACTTCTATCTCTCCGGCGCGCAGGAACTGCGCAAGGGGGTGGCCGAACTGCCGACCCCGAACACCGCCAGCCCCGATACCATCGAGGCAATGTCGCTGGAAATGATCTTCGACTATGCGGGTGTCCGCCTGAACAGCGAGAAGGCCGGAGACGCCAATATCAAGTTGAATTTCGACTTCGGCGATGACGGCAAATATCTGGTCCAGCTTGAGAACGGCGTCCTGAACCACACCAAGGACCTACAGGCCGACGATGCGGCCGCAACGGTGACGCTGCCGCGCACGGCGCTGAACAAGATCATGCTGGGGGAAGAAACGCTTGATCAGGCCACTTCCGGCGGCGAGGTCAAGGTCGACGGCGATGCGGCGAAACTGACCGAGCTTGTCTCCTATCTCGACAAGTTCGAGTTCTGGTTCAACATCGTTACGCCCTGATGATCTGAAAACTGGGAAAGGGCTGGGCAATACGCCTAGCCCGCCATTTCCTGGTCAGTATGCGAACCGGCGATGGGAGGGTATGTCGGATATGCTGAGAACCATCATCTTTGTCACTGGCGTCGGTATGACCCTCGGATCATTCGCCAGCTTTCATCGGATCGATGACCCTTTCACAGGAATCGGACCGTCACAGGCCTTCATTTCCCTGTTTTGGTTTATCCTGGGTACGGTAATCGCGGTTTTCGCTGCCCGCCGGGTGCTGACCGGAATCGCGAAGCTTGCCGCATCATGGTTTGAAGCCTCGGATGGCACTGATTTCGTGACGCTATGGCTCGAATGCAGAAAAGCGGAATTGCGGGCGAGAACAGCTGAAGCGCTTGCGAAGGCGAGAGAGGAATAGGGTTGAACCCTCCGCAAGATATGACAACCGAGAACAAAAAAGTTGCTTCCTTAACCGAAGAGCTACTCTGAAGAGGAAGAGTATAAGGTCGTATACCGAACGATCCGTTGCCACCGGCCGCCCTTGCGTGCGGCGCAGGACCTTCAAGCTGCACCTTCTCATCGGCGTCGCAGGGCTGGCACTATCTTCTGCCGCCGCCGCAGCTCAGGACTCGGATCTGGCCAAACAGCTGTCTAACCCCGTAGCTTCGCTGATTAGTCCGCCCTGAACAACTCTCAGCCCATTGATTTTGTTTGATGAAGCTGCAGTTTCGTTCGCGTTGAATCGCAGGGTTTCGTATGCTTTGGCCAGAAACCTTGCAATTTCCGGTCGCCGATGAAGCCCCATTCCCGCGTTCACGAGCAGGATGACCTGCTGCGCCCGCGCCTGGTCGAGATGATCGATGCCCGTCATGAACTGGTGAAACTCGCGGCGCTGATTGACTGGGATTTTTTCGAACGGGAATGGGCGAACTTCTTTCCCTCGCACCAGGGTCGCCCGGCGACCTCGCCACGCCTGGTTGCGGGGCTGATGTATCTGTAGCATGCCTTCAAGCTCTCCGACGAGGCGGTCATCGCCCTCTGGGTCGAGAACCCTTACTATCAACATTTCACCGGCGAGACCTTCTTCCAGCACCGCCCACCGATCGACCCGTCGTCGCTGACCCGCTGGCGCAAGCGGATTGGCGAAGAGGGTGTGGAATGGCTGCTGAGCAAGACCATCGAGGCGGGCCGGGCCTCTGGCGCAGTCACCGACAAGAGCCTGAAGCAGATCGCGGTCGATACGACCGTCATGGAGAAGAACATCGCCCATCCGACGGATGCCCGGCTTTATGAGCGCGCCCGGGCGCTGCTGGTGGGCCTGGCGAAGGAGGCCGGTATCGAGTTGCGCCAGAGCTACGCCCGCCTTGCGCCAAGGCTGGCTGCCCAGGTCGGGCGTTATGCCCATGCCCGGCAGTTCAAGCGCATGCGCAAGGCGCTGCGCCAGCTCAGGGGCTATGCTGGCCGGATCCGTCGCGATTTGCGCTGGCACTTTCAGGACATTCCCGAGGGAGCCTTGCGTGACAGGGTCTTGGAGGCGCTCTGGCTGGTCGGTCGCCTGCTCGAACAGACCCCCAAGAGCAAGGACAAGATCTATTCCCTGCA
>Ga0160459_100135_pt1 | contig 50655 bp, 44 predicted proteins | sample HID1973K_E6MG_FD_108208 | JGI IMG/M metagenome (GOLD analysis project Ga0160459, IMG submission 108208) | Enriched mosquito-associated microbial communities from UW Madison campus, WI, USA - HID1973K_E6 MG | ecosystem: Host-associated > Arthropoda: Insects > Digestive system > Unclassified ...
ATCGGCGTGCTTTCGTCGGCGGAGCCTGCGGGATCTTTTGTCGCCGGCGCGATCATCGGAGGCGCTCGCCTACGAGGGCGGTCCTTTGTCTGGTTGATAGCCGGATCGAGCGTGTTTTTCCTGACTATTGCGATCCCTGGGTTCGCGAGTTCTTTCCGATGCTCGCTGGCTTCGTTGCTCGTCATTCTCTTCATGGGCGGCTTTGGTAGCGCCGCCTACGCCATACACGAGACGACTATCGTGATCGAGTCCGTGCCCGGCGTCATGCGGAGTCGTGTGTTCGGTCTGGTCACTGTCGGTATCGGATGTTGGCCGCTCGGCTAGCGGGCCTGCTTGCAACAGTAGTCGGACCGACGGGATCCTTGATCGCGTTGGGCGTCACAGGTATCGCTGGCAACACTGTCCTGACACTTCGCGCGGTGAAGGAGAGGTTGCATCGGTAGAAAGGCCGAAAGGTCGCGAGTGCCGCCGTCAGCCATCGGCGTGCTGGAGAGCGGAACTTGCGTTCGATCGTTTCCGATCCTTCAATGGCAAGTGAACAAGCAGTGGTGAGTGACTAGTCGTGGGCGGAGCGGCGGCGATGCCGTCGTTCCGCCGTTCGTCGTGGCTTCGCCGTGACGCTCAGGCGAGTGGAATGCGCGTGTGGTCCAGCGGGCGTAGCTTGCCGGGATGCACGGCGCGGCATAGCGCCTCGACGAAGTAGAAGTCGCCGAACATGGTCGCGCCGTCCACGCCGATATTGTGCGGCTTCGAGTAGCACGAGTTATGCAACAGCCCGTGCTGGCCGTCCCGGGTGAATTCGTCGCGGCATAGCGCTTCGAGCATCGCGAGCCCGTGGTCTCGCCATTTCGCGGCGGCGTGCGCCTCGGGATGCACGCGTGCCATCTCCAGCAAGGCCGACGCCACCACCGCGGCCGCGGCCGTATCCTTGATCTCGGCGTCGCGGCCGATCGCATCGAAGTCCCACGGAGGCACCTGACGCCCGTCGAGGCGGCGCAGGTAGTAATCGGCGAGACGCTCGGCCAGATCCAGATACGCGCGCTTGCCGGTTTCCCGCGCGGAGTTGACGTAGCCGTAAATCGCCCAAGCCTGGCCGCGGCTCCACGCGGATTCGTCGAACGCGCCTTGAAACGTGTAGCCGCGTTTGCGGGCGCCGCTGTGCACGTCGTATTCGACGGCGTGGTAGGTCGAGTCGTCGGCGCGGACGAAGGCGCGCGCGGTCATCTCGGCGTGCGCGTCCGCGGCTTGTCGGTAGCTGCCGTCGTCGGCGTGACCGGCGGCCCAGTAGAGCAGCGACAGATTGGCCATCGTGTCGATCGCGGAGGCGCTGCGGCCGCGCGGATCGGAGATCGGTCCCCAGGACGCGAGATACGCGCCATTGCGCGTCGTCACGAGTCGCGCGCGCAGCTTGTCGGCGGCTTCGAGCGCAATGTCGGCGAACCACGCGTCGCCCGTGATGTGATGTCCCGGCACCGCGCTGCTATCGAAGATGAAACCGATGTCATGCGTGTTTGGATCCTGCGCGCGCTGGCGGACGAGCAACATTCGGGCGCGCGCCCATTCTAGAAAGCGCGCCTCGCCGGTGTGCACGTACGAGCTCAGCAGCAAGCCGACCCAGAAGCCGCAGAACCAGTTGCCGTGGCTCCATGCGTCGCCGTCATAGCCCGCCGAAAGCGAGGCGGGCAGACGCACCCATTGGCCATCGGGGCCGGTGACCTGCGGGAATTCGACGCCGAAGGTCAGCTCGTCGGAAGCGACCTTTTGCGCGGTTTTATCGAGGGTTTCGCGAAACAGCTTTGCCCGGGTCTCGCTGAGTGACAGCGAGTTCATTGCGTTCGACACGGCGTCTCCTTGAGTTCGTGATTCGCAGGACGATTCTAAGAAGCGCCTGCGCGACCACGTTAGGATGAAACGCATGAACTGTTGGACATTTCCGCATCGAAGCGCCGCATGAAGACGCTCAGATGTGCAGCTTGTCGAGGCTGCGCCGATAGTCGATCGGCGAGCGGCCCGTATGCTTGCGAAAGCAGCGGCTGAAGTAGGCGGGATCGTCGAACGAGAGCATCGCGGCGATCTCCGCGACATTCACTTCGGAGTGCAGCAGCAGACGCTTGGCCTCCAGCATCACGCGCTCGCGGATCAGCTTGGGCGCAGTGCTGCCGAGCGCCTGACGCGTCGCTTCGTTGAGCGCGCGTTCGGTGACGTTGAGCAGGCGCGCGTAATCGGCCGCTTCGTTGACCGAGCGAAAATGCTTCTCCAGCAGGCTCTTGAAGCGGCGCGACAGCAGCACGCTGCGCGTCGCGGCGGCATCGCGTATGGCGGCGGCATCGCACATGCGCGCGACCTTGATCAGAAACACGTGCAGATAGGCCCAGATCGCGTCGGTGTAGCCGACCTGCTCCTCCTGATACTCGTGGCGGATGCCGTCCATCACGCGCGCCAGTTCGCGCACCTGCGCGTCGCTCAGGTTGACGCACGGGGCGAGTTGCTCGAAGTTATAGACGGGTACGTCCGTCTCTGTATGGCGGTTCTGCACGCGGAACGCGAAAAATTCCGACGAGAAACTGAGCGAATAGCCTAGCGTATCGGCGGACAGATCGAGATCGTGGATCTGTCCCGGCGCCATGATGTAGAGCGTATTGGGGCGCACGTCGTAGCGCACCGAGTCGATCACATGCGAGCCGCTGCCCGCGAGCACCCACATCATGTGATAGAAGTCGTGCCGGTGCGGATAGACCAACGTCGATTTGAGCGCCTCGATCGGCGCGAGATGAAAGTCCGGCGTCTTGACGTGCGCGCCGTATTCGTAGTCCTCGATCCGGATCACCGGAACGTGACAGCAACATGCGATATCCAACTGTCTCCTCCGTCGGCGGCGAGCGTCGTGGCGCCCGCCTGCATGCCCGCACTGCGCAGGCGACTGCACGAGTGTAGCCGTGCCCGCGCCCGCTGGTTAGTTGGCATTTACACCATGCGGCCCGCGCGCGACGGTGTCACGCCGCCGCGCTGCGCGCCATCAGCGCATGGTCGAAGCGCAGTTCTTTCAGCGCGGAAAGCCCGCTCAGTACCACGCGACCTTGCTGATTGCGCACCGTCGTATCCATCACGAGGATGTGCTTTGCGGGCTTCTTTTCGACGACGCAAACGTTGATCGTCACCGTATCGCCGATATAGACCGGCCCCAGAAAGCGCAGTTCCTGCCCGACATACGCGAAGCCCGGACCGGTCAATTCGGTGTGCGCCGCCGAGACCAGCGCGGCCGTCAACAGGCCATGCACGACGCGCCGTCCGAAAGGGGAGCATTCGGCGAAGGCATCTTTCATATGCAGCGGATTCAGGTCGCCGGACAGGTGTCCGAACGCGTTCACTTCGGCCTCTGTGACCGTGTGAACGTTGACCTGCGTACGGCCGATCTCGACGTCGTCGAAGCGCAAGAGCGCTGGCCAGTTGTTCGGTTGTGCGCTCATGCTTCTCTCCTCGACGTCAATGCGATGCCGCGTTCGACATAGCCGTCGATCTCCTGCGGCGTATAACCCAGTTCCGCGAGCACTTCGCGGGTATGTTGTCCCTGTTTCGGCGGATGCCGCCGCAGCGCAGGCGCCGCGCCGTCGTAGCGCACCGGATGCGCGAGCACGCGCACCGGTCCCGCTTCCTCGTGATCGAACGACATGATCATTTCGTTGTGCGCGACCTGCGGGTCCTGCTCGACCTGCTCATAATCGTTGACGGGCGCGAACCAGATATCGTGTTCCTCGAACGTGCGCATCCACTCTTCGGTCGTGTGCGTTTTGAGCGTGTCATAGACGAGGCGATTGATCTCGTCGCGCCTCAGCACGTTGTCCTTCGGATGCGTGAACGCGGCGAGCGCCGGACACGACAGCGCGTTTGCGAGCTTCTGCGTCGGCGTGAGCGACATCGCGATATAGCCGTCACGCGTCCGGTACACGCCATACGGCGCGGGATGAAAGCGGCTGCCGGTCGGCGGATGCGTGCGTGCCCACAACGGCCCTTTGTTCATGTAGTACGTGAACGGCTCGATTTGCAGGTCGAGCGCGGCGTTGAGCAGGTTGCTCTCGATGCGCGTGCCCACGCCCGTGCGCTCGCGCGCCTGCAACGCGGCGACGACGCCGAATGCGGCGAGCACGGCGGCATGCTGATCGACGATGGCGGAGCCGACCGGCGTGGGCGGCGACTCCGCGTCGCCGGAAAGCATGGTCAGTCCGCTCATCGCCTGTAAAAGCAGATCCTGTCCTGGACGCTTCAGATAAGGCCCGGACGAACCGTAGCCCGTGCACGAGCAATACACGAGACGCGGATTGACTTCATGCACCTGCGCATAGCCGAAGCCCATCTTGTCGAGCACGCCTGGACGATAGTTCTCGACGAGCACGTCGGCTTCGCGGATCAGACGCCGCACGATCTCGCGCGCGGCTTCGTCGCGCAGATCGAGCGAGATGCTGCGCTGATTGCGGTTGCCGAGCAGAAAGAACACGCTCACGCCTTCGAGGAACGCATCCGCGCCGGTCCAGCTACGTTCGAACGCGCCGCCGGGCGGTTCGATCTTGATCACATCCGCGCCGACATCGGCGAGCATCTGCACGGCGGCGGGGCCTTGCAGAAAATGCGTGAAACTCAGCACCTTGATGCCTTCCAGCATAAACATTCTCCTCTCGGTTTCCGCGCGCGATCACGCGAGCAGCGTGCGCGCGATGATCATGCGTTGTATTTCCGAGGTGCCTTCGACGATCTCCAGCACCTTTGCATCGCCGAATGCGCGCGCGACCGGAAATTCGGCCATCACGCCGTAGCCGCCGTGAATCTGCAGTGCTTGATGCGCTGCTTTCATCGCGTGCTCGGTCGCGAACAGTTTGGCTAGCGATGCCTGCGCATCGAAGGCCGCGCCGGCGTCCTTTGACGCGGCGGCGTCGTAGAGCATCAGACGTGCGGCGTGCGCATCGGTCGCCATGTCGGCGATCTTGAACTGCAACGCCTGAAACTCGGCGATCGCGCGTCCGAACGCGCGGCGCTCCTTCATGTATGCGACCGAGCGATCCAGCGAGCCCTGCAGGATGCCGAGCGCGAGCGCGCCGATGAGGATGCGCCCCGTGCTGATCTGCGCGAGCGTCTGGCGCAGGCCCGCGCCGCGTTCGCCCAGCAGTTGATCCGCGGGAATCGCGCATTGCTCGAAGAACAATTCGTGCGTGATCGATGCGCGCCAGCCGATCTTGCGCAGCTTTCTGCCCTTGCCATAGCCCGGCGTCCCTTGCGGCACGATGAAATTGGAGATCTCCTTGCGGCCATCGGGCCGAGTGCCGGTAACTGCCGCGATCACGGTCGGCCCGCCGATCTCCGTGCCCGAATTGCTGATGAAGGTCTTCGCACCGTCGATGATCCAGTGTTCGCCATCGAAGACTGCGCGCGTACCGATGTTGGCCGCATCGGAACCGGCGTCGGGCTCGGACAGTCCGATCGCGCCGATCTGCGTGCCGTCGAGAATGGGGCGCAGGAAGCGCCCTTTCTGTTGCGCCGTGCCGTAGTTGTTCAGCAGGCTCGCGACGGTTGAGTTCGCCATCAGCGCATTGGCGACAGCGCAGTCCACGCGTGCGAGTTCTTCAAGCACGATCACGAACGACAGCCAGTCGCCGCCACCGCCGCCAAATTCTTCGGGATACGGCAAGCCCGTGAAGCCGAGTTCGCCTGCCTGCCGCCAGATTGCGTAGGGAAACGCTTCGTGCTCCCAGAGCGTCTCCGATTGCGGCGCGATTTCCTTCTCGGCGAAGCGGCGCACTGCTTCGCGCATCATCGTGTGCTCTTCGCCGAGCCAGTGAGGTTGATTGAAGTTTGTCGTCATGGCGTGACCGGTGCGGTGTCGGCTTGCGCGGCGCGGCGCGCACGTTTGCGTTCCACGAAGTGCCGCAGGCCCGCGCGCGCGCCTTCGCTCGAAAAATTCACGGCGTATTGCGCTGCCTCGAAGTCGAGTCCGGCGGACAAGGGCAATTCGCCCGCGCGATTCAGCGCGCGCTTGGCCATCTCGGCCGCGAACGGATCGTAGGAGGCGAGGGTGTCGGCGAACGCGCGCACGGTATCGAACAGCTTCTCGGGCGCGGCGATCTCGTGGATGAAGCCGAACGCCTCGCACTCGCGTGCGGAAAAGCGCCTGCCGCTCAGCACGAAGCGTTTGGCGCACGCGAGCCCCATCTTGGCGACGGCCAGTTGCGTGCCGCCCCAGCCGGGCATCGTGTTCAAGGTGATCTCGGGAAACGCGAAGCTCGCTTCGATCGATGCCACGATGAAGTCGCACGCGAGCGCCAGTTCGAAGCCGCCGCCGAGCGCGTAGCCGTTGACCATCGCGATGGTCGGCTTCGCGCTTTCATGCAGACGCAGCAGCGCGCGCTGGCCGGCCACCATGTCGCGATAAGCCGAGACGCCGTCGAGCGACACGAGCCGCTCGATGTCGTTGCCCGCAGCGAATGCCTTCGCGCCGCTGCCGGTGAGCGCGATCACGCGCGTCGCGTCGTCGGCGAGCGCATCGGCGAATTCTGCTTCGAGCGCCGCGAGCATGTCGGGCGTGAACGCATTGAGCTTGTCGGCGCGATTGAGCGTCAGGAGGCGCAGCGCGCCGTGCTGCGAGGCGAGAATGGGAAGCGTGTCGTTCGTCATGGCGTTACAGCACTTTCAGATAGGTCTTGCCCGATGCCACGACCACGCCGTCCTGGCGCGTCACGTCGGCGGCGAAGACACACACGTTGCGCTCTTCGTCCTTTTCTTCGAGCGTGAGACGCGCGCTCACCGTGTCGCCGATGAACACCGGCGCGTTGAAGGTGATGTCATAGCGGTACGACACGGCGCCGGGGCTCGGCGCTTTCACGGCCATGTAGCCCATCACCGTGGAGAGAAATCCGACCGACAGGCAGCCCTGCGCGATGCGTTTCTCGAAGCGCGTGCCCTTCGCATATTCCTCGTTGAGATGCACGGCGTAGAAATCGCCGACGATGCCGGCAAAGCCATAGATATCGTATTCGGAGACGGTCTTGGCGAAATCGGCGGTGTCGCCGATCGCATAGCAATCCATATGAGGGCGTTTGGCCATGTCGATGCTTCTTCGTGATGAGTTGGGGTTATCGCTAAACGATGCGTTCTGACATCGCATCGTCGGCGTGGAAGTCACTTTAAAGAGGGGCCTCATTCAACCGGTAGGACGGTTCGCGCGATCTTTTGGACTTTTTTGCATCGGACCCGGCGATGCGAAAGGGCCGCGTAAAAAAGTCCAAGAAATTCGACGACTGGTCCTAACGCACCATCGCCGCGATCACAAATACTTGCGTCAACCCGCCGGCTGCGCATTCGCACCGGGCACTCGCACCGAACGATGCGGCGCACTCGCCGGGCGGTATCCCTATCGAGCAAGGAGACAACATGAGTTCGCTTTTCAGAGCGCAGAGCATGCTGCGCGTGGCGATGAGCGCGGCGCTCGCCGCGATGTGCGTGGCGGTATCGTCTGGCGCGAGCGCGCAGGACAAGGTCGTGATGAAGCTCGGACACACGCTGGCGCCCGACAATCACTATCAGTTGACCGCGCAGGTGTTCGCGAAGGAAGTCGCTGCGCGCACGCACGGCCACGTCGAGATTCAACTGTTCCCGCAATCGCAGCTCGGCGGCGAAGTGCAGATGACGCAGGCGCTGCGGACGGGCACGCAGGAGTTGATGATCTCCGCGCAGGCGCCGATCGACAACACGATCAAGCAATGGCAGATCTTCGACATGCCGTATCTCTTCTCCAGCATGGACGAGGCGAACGGCGTGCTGCAAGGTCCGGTCGGCCGCAAGTATCTCGACATGATGAAGCCGGTGAACATGATCGGCCTCACGTGGCTCGCGGTCGGTGAACGCAACCTGTTCACGACCAAACGTCCGGTCACGTCGCTCGCGGACATGAAGGATCTCAAGGTGCGCGTGATGCAGAGTCCGGGCTATATCGCGGGCTACAAGGCGCTCGGCGCGAATCCGACGCCGCTCGCCTACAACCAGTTGTTTCTCGCGCTGTCGCAAGGTCTCGTCGATGGCGCCGATACCTCGCCCGAGCAGTTCGTGCAGGACAAGTTCTCCGACGTCGCCAAGCACTTCTACGTGACGCGCGTGAACTATCTTCCGGTCGTGCTGGCGATGAGCAAGAGCTCGTGGGACAAGCTCTCGCACGCCGATCAAAAAGCGTTCCAGGACTCGGCGAAGATCGCCGCGGACTTCGATCTAAAGGAATACAAGCGCGAATATGACGCTGCGATCGATTCGATGAAAGCGAAGGGCATCCAGGTCACGACGGTCGATACCGCGCCGTGGGCGCAAGCCACCAAGACCGCGCGCGACGAACTCATCGGCAAGATTCCGGACGGCCCGGCGCTGTATCAGGAGATCAACTCGGCCAAGCAGGCGCCGGCGGTCGCATCAAAATGACGGATGCGAACGACGGCCACCGCACAACCCAGGCACCACCGGAGGCGACACGCATGGAAAAGCTCGCGCGCGGCTTGATGTTCGTTGACGGCATCGTGCTGAAGATCAATCTGTTCGTCTGTAGCTGCCTCTTGCTCGGGGCGGTGTTCGTCGCGGGGCTCGGGGTGATCTTCCGCTTCGTGCTGCACGATTCGCTATCGTGGTCAGACGAGGTGTCGGCGTATCTGTTCGTGTGGCTCACGTGCCTCGGCGCCGCGGGCGGCGTTAAACTGCGCGCGCATCCGGAAGTGCGCGTGCTGGCCGATCGCGTGCCGGCTGCGTTCGCGCTGCTGCTCAAGGACTTCACGGACTGCGCGATCCTTGCGCTCGGCGCGGTGTTCGTCCTGTACGGCACCGACATGCTTGCGCTGATGGGCACCGAAACCGCCGCGTCGATTCCGATCTCGATGGTCTATCCGTATCTCTCGATTCCGGTGTGTGGCGCGCTGCTCGCGTTTCATTCGCTGGTGCGGATCGCCGTCTCGCATCTCGCGCCGCAGACGCAGACCGACGCTACGCTCGTCGAGGGCGTGTCCGAACATCTCTAGGAAGAAAATCATGTGGGCAATCGCTTTTGGAGCGGGGCTGCTCGGGCTCGGCGTGCCGGTGGCCATCTGCATCGGCATTGCGGCGACGCTCGCGCTGTCGATCAACGGCACGTCGCTGCTCGTGATTCCGCAGCAACTGTTTGCGAACCTCAACAACGTCGGGCTGCTCGCCATTCCGTTCTTCATGCTGACGGGCGCGATCATGGATTCGGGCGGCGTGTCGAAGCGCATCATCGAATTTTCGCAGGCGCTGGTGGGATTCATGCGCGGCGGCATCGGCCAGGTGACGATCGTCGCGAGCATGTTCTTCGCGGACCTTTCCGGCTCGGCGACGGCCGACACTGCCGCGATCGGCTCGGTGATGATTCCCGGCATGGTGAAGAAGGGTTATAACCGCGCGTTCGCCGTGGCGCTGCAATCGGCGGCGGGTTCGCTCGGGCTGCTCTCGCCCGTGTCGATGAGCATGCTCGTCTATGCGTATACGGCGAACGTATCGGTCGGCACCATGTTCATCGCCGGCATCGTTCCGATGCTGCTGGTGGTCTTGTCGTTCATGATCGTCAATTACGTGACCGCGGTGAAGAAGGGTTACAGCGCAGTCGAGCCGTTCGATGGGCGCAAGCTGTGGACGACTTTCCGCGAGGCGTTCTGGGCGCTGCTCACGCCGGTCATCATTCTAGGCGGCATCCTCGGCGGCATCTTCACGCCGGTCGAGGCGGGCGTGGTCGCGGCGGTCTATGTGACGCTGGTGAGCGCGTTCATCTTCCGCACGCTCAAGCTCTCGCATTTCAAGGACATTCTGGTGAGAACTTCGGTGAACACCACGCGTGTCTCGTTCCTGCTCGGGCTTGCGTTCGTGCTCGGGCGCTATCTGATCGAAGCGCAGATTCCGCTGCATGTAGCGAACAGTTTTCTCGCGATCACCACGAGCGCGATCGTGCTGCTGATCCTGATCAACCTGTTCCTCATCGCGGCGCATACCGTGCTCGAAACGATCTCGAGCATCGCGGTGGTGATTCCGGTGTTCCTGCCGCTCGTCGTGCAGATGCACATCGATCCGGTCGTGTTCGGCGTGATCGTGCTGATCAACTCGGCCATCGGCATCAATCTGCCGCCGATCGGTTTTTGTCTCTTCACGGCGGCGTCGATCGGTGGAGTGTCGGTGGAGAAGGCGACACGCGCGATTCTTCCGTTCATTTTCGCGCTGGTGATCGATCTGCTGCTGATCATCTTTTTCCCACATATCCCGCAGTTTCTGCCGCATTTGCTGGGCGCAAAGTAAGCGGTGGAGGTTCGTTTTCGACAAAGAAGGGCGCGAGAGCGCCCTTCGTCACATCACGCGAGCGCGTTGCAGCCATTGCTCCGCCATATGCCGCCGCGACGCGCTTCGCCAGACGGCACGAGCGAGTCTTCCCTGATCGGCGCGCCGAGCGCGACATCCGCGACGATCGCCGCGACACGACTGAACGAAACTTGCATCGGTGCGGTCGATGCCGATAAGCGTAGCGTTTGCCATGATCGGCTCCCGGAAAAGGAAAAGGCCCGATTAGCGTAAGCCGATCGGGCCACGGTCAGGCGGATCATCTAATTAAAGCCGGCTCGGATGAGCCGGCTGAACGTTCTCGCTATACGAGGGCCATGCCAGAACCGAGAGAACGTCAGACCGCAGACGTGCGGCTGCCGCATGTGCGCATCGTTTCAACTGCGCATCGCACCGGCCGAATCGCTTGTCGCTTAGGCGTTCGTCGAGGCTCAACGCGAACCGGGCTCATCGAGCAGGCACGTGCATCGCGAGAGCGTCTGCTCGCGCATGTCGCGGATGCGGGCGCGACGGTATTCGCCGCGCATTTCGCGGGGACGTCGGCGGGAACCGTCACGCGGATCTCGGAAGGCTTCGATTGGCGCTATGCATGAATGAACGTCATGTCCAGTTGAAACAGCAAGGCCTTCGTGCGGTTCTCATCGTCGCGCGCCCGTCCATGACCGGAGACCCATACCCGTGGAACTCCCGATATAGAAGCGCGCAGCCGCTGGCTAAGATGCCTGGTTAATCATCGCTTACACCGCACCGCATACATGAAGGACGAACGCCTCGTCGAAATGAGGATTTTCAAGGCCGTCGCGGAAACCGGCGGTTTCACGGCTGCGGCGCTCATGCTCAACCTTCAGCAGCCGTATGTCAGTCGCGCGGTATCGGCTCTCGAAAAGCGCCTCGGCGTCGCGCTGCTCAGGCGCTCGACGCGCAGTCTGCAGGTCACGCAGGAAGGCAATGAATATCTCGCGCTGTGCAAGCGCATTCTCGACGACATCGACACAGGCGAAGCGCAGCTCGCGCGCGCGGGTCAGCACATGACCGGCAGTATCCGCGTGACGGTGGCGACTTCGTTCGGCATGGATCAGATCGTGCCGCTCATTCCGGGCTTTCTGGAGCGCTATCCCGGCCTGCGTGTGCGCCTGTCGCTGTCGGACACGCTCGCGGACGTGATCGGCGAAGGGTTCGATGTCGCGATCCGCATGGGAAGCCTGCAGGACTCGAATCTGGTCAGCCGCAAGTTGTGTCATCTGCAACGCGTCGTGACCGCGTCGCCTTCATATATCGCTCGGCACGGCGTGCCCTCGGTTCCGGCGGATCTCGTCAACCACAATTGCCTGATGTGGGAGCCGCCGATGGATCATCTGAACCATTGGCCCTTCGTGGTCGATGGCGAGCGAACGTCCATGCTCATCGACGGCAACTTTCAGACGAGCAGCGGCGTGAGTTCGGTGTACATGTGCCTAGCCGGCGTCGGCATTACGCGCATGGCCGAGCATATGGTGCTCCCGTCGATTCGCAGCAACATGCTCGTGCCGCTCCTGACCGACTTCCAGCCGAAGGACGAAACCGCAATCTACGCGCTGTATCCGCGCGACTCGTCGCTGCATCCGCGCGTGCGGGCGTTCATCGATCACGTGACGGAACGGCTCAGGCGGCCGCCGTGGGCCGCCTGAGCAGTCTCCCTGAGCAGTCTCTTCACCTATCGTCCAGCGTCTTCGGCAGAAGCATGGTCATCGCCGCACCGAGCACGAGAAACGCGGAGATCACGTACATGCTCACTTCGGCGTGACCGACCATCACATTGAGCATGCCGACGAGATAGGGCGAAATGAAGCCGGCGATGTTCCCGACGGAATTGATGAACGCGAGCGCCGCCGCGACCGATGCGCCGACGAAGAGGCTCGTCGGCAGCGCCCAGAAGAGCGCGACGCATGAATAGACGCCCGCCGCCGCGATCGAGAGACATAGCGTCGTCGTGATCGGGCCTGCCGAAAGCCACATGCTCGTCGCAAGTCCCGTCGCGCCGATCAGCATGTAGAGGGCGAAGTGCGCGCGGCGTCCTCCGGTGCGGTCGGCGCTGCGATTCGACACAAACAGCGCGATCGCCGCCACGGCGTTCGGCACCGCCGAATACAGGCCGATGAATAACGGATCGGTCACGCCGCTGCGCTTGATGAGCGAGGGCATCCAGAAGCCGAGCGCGTAGAGTCCCATGATCAGGCAGAAGAAGATTGCGCAGAACCACCACAGCTTCCGGTTGGCGAGGAACGCGCGCACGCTCGGATGATCGATCTTGCCGGCGTTCTCCGCGCGGATCTCGGCCAGCACGTTCGAGCGCTCGTCTTCGCTGATCCATCGCGAGTGCGCCGGATCGTCATCGAGAAAGGCAAGCACGACGAACGCGAGCACGACGGCCGGAATCGCTTCGATCAGAAAAAGCCATTGCCACGCCGCCATATGCGCGTTGCCAGAGAACGCATGCAGGATGTAACCGGAGATCGGCCCGCCGACGACGAACGCGAGCGGCGCGCCCATCACGTAGATGGACATCGCCCTGCCGCGATAGCGGGCCGGAAACCAGAGCGTAAGCAGATACATGATCGCGGGCGCGAAACCGGCTTCGGCCGCGCCGAGGAGGAAGCGCGCGACGTAGAACTGCGTCGGCGTTTGCACGAAGATCATCGCCGCCGAGATGACGCCCCACGTCAGCATGATGCGGGCAATCCACTTACGCGCGCCGACCCGGCGCATGATGAGATTGCTGGGCACCTCGAAGAAGAAGTAGCCCGCGAAGAATATGCCCGAGCCGAGCCCGTAGATCGCGTCGTCGAAACGCAGTGCGTCGAGCATCTGCAGTTTCGCGAAGCCTACGTTGACGCGGTCGAGATAGGCGACGAGATAACAGATCAGCAAAAGCGGCAGCAGCCGCCAGTAGGCCCGGTAATACGTGCGGCTCATGTCCGTCTGTCTGACGGCTTCATCGCCATATAGCGCGTCCATGCGTGTCTCCAATATAGATTTTCTTGAGCGCTCTCGTGCGGCATGCACGGGCAAGTTGCGACATCGCGCATGCCGCCGCCGTACCTCGAAACACCGATGTGTCAGTCCAGGTAATCGGGTTCCTGCTCGTTGATTTCGTAGAGCATGGTCTGGAAGTGCAGCCAACTGATGAACGAATTGCCCAGATGCCGATGCGAGTACTCCGCGAACTGCGGATCGATCTCGATCGGGCGCGATTCGGTCGCGTCCATCAGCAACTGCATCTTGCAGCAATGATCCAGCGCGATAAACGTCCACACGGCATCGTCGATACTGTGACGGCTCGCGGTCAGCAGCCCGTGATTCTGGTGAATGATGGCCTTGTGGTCGTTGAAGGCGCGAGCGATCGGATTGCCCGATTCATCCGCAACCGGCACCTTGCCCGCGCCGTCGCGCACGACCGTGTGGCTGCCGTAGAACATGCACGCGTCCTGCGTCACGTAATCGAGCGGCTTGCCCATCGCGGCCCAGGCGTCGCCGTTGACGGTATGAGCATGGCACGAGCCGACGATGTCGGGATTGTCCGCGTGAATCGCCGAGTGCAGCACATAACCCGCGCGATTCACTGCGTATTTGCCTTCGATCACCGTGCCGGAATGGTCGACGAGCACCAGTTGCGATGTCTTCGCGCGCGACCAGGGCACGCACATCGGATTGGTCCAGAAGAGCTCCGGATTCTCGGGATCGCGCACGGTCAGATGGCCTCCGAAGCCAAAGCTGAAGCCGTGTCTGGCGAAGATCCGGCATGCGGCCGCGAGATGCTCCTTGCGATAGCGGCGTTCCTCGGCCGAACTCGAGAACGTCGGTTCTTGCGGAAAGATCAGATCGTCCTGTGTCGGGCTGTAGATTGAGTCCTTGGCGTCCATCAACATCGGTGTATCTCCTCGTGAATGTATGGAGTGCCAGTATAGAAGCGGACTTTCGGCGGATTCAGGGGCCGTTCGGAATAGGTTTTATGCAGGCGTCGGGCATTGCGCGATGCATGTCCGAACCGCTCCGATCGAGCCGCAGATAACGCATGTTGCGCATGGAGCTAAGGCGCAAGGGCTGACGTTCGGTGACCCATTGCTGTATGGTCGGCCTGGTCGGTTCTTTGATCACCGGTGTTAGCGTCAACCGGCCTACGGCCGCTTTATTCAATCATCTGTCAGGGCGAGAGCAAGTCGCGGTTCCACCGTTCTTCGCGATGCACAACACTCATCCTTTTCGAAGCTGAAACAGCCTGCGTGCAATGTCCTCTCGTCGGGCCCGATTCGCAAGCCCGCGCTACGTTCATGGCGGCCGTCGGCCCCTCCCAAAGCGGCACGTCATGTGTGCCTCCACGCTCGGTGGCGGCTGGAAACTCTGATTCGGCGCACGCATTGATAGCGGCTGTACATCAATCATTGAAAAAATTGCATTTTTCGTTTCAGTCCGTTTGCGTCAGTATCTGTCTCAAGATTCCAGCAAAAATTGGAACGTAAGTAAAACGCATTGGAGACACGCCATGCACTTCGCAAGATGCATTCAACGCGGCTGACGATTGCCGCTTGAGGCCGCCTCGGTCTCGCCGCTCACCGTCAATGCATCCAGACATCCGAATCCGAGCATCACTGGCGCGGCGGCCGCCTTGTCTCGTCCGGCGCTGATTCGGACTCCCGTTTCTTTCTATTGCAATGCCCTTCAGGAGACAGACTTCATGCAAATCACCGGTATGTTGCACGGCGCGCGCCTGTTGCAATTCGTCGGATTCCCGGCGAGTGAAATCCTCGGCCCGAGCGCCAGCGAGGAGGAGATCAAGACGTTGATCGACCGTCATCGGCAGATCTTCATCAAGCCCGTCTTCAAGGGCGGAGTCGGAAGAAAGGGCAAAGCGGGCTTGCTCGGCCGCGCCACCGATCTCAAGACAGCGTTGCGCGAAAAAGAACGGTTGTACTTCGCTGAACACACCGTTGGCCACCTCAGAGCGAAGGCGAATGGCGTGACGTTCGAAGCCGGCGTGCCGGCCGAGCATGAAGTTTATTTCTCGATCACCGATTCCACCCGCTTTCGTGCACCGACTATGACGCTCTCGCACAAGGGCGGCATGGATATCGAAGAGGTCGCTCCGAAGCATGTGGCGACGGTGCCTTTCGATGCATTGACCGGTCTCAAGGCGTTCGTCGTGGCGAACGCGCTGAGCGAGATCGGCGCGCCGAAGGAGATCATCTCGCCGCTCGTGCAGCAGTTGCCAAAACTCTGGGAGCTCTTTCACGACTTCGGCATGACGACGCTGGAGCTCAATCCAATCCGGATGCGCGAGGACAAGAACGGACGGCTGACACCGGTCGCCTGCGACTTCAAGTGCGGCTTCGATCGCGACGATCCGCGCTGGACGCGTCTTGGACTGCCGCAACACCTGTTCGCCGCCGACTACTCCGATTTCGAGCAGGAGATCAATCAGTTGCGCACGCATCAGGGCCAAAGCGATGTGTACGTAATCAACGACAAGGGAACGATCCTCGCGCCGACGTTCGGCGGCGGCGCCAACTCGCTCGTCACCGAAATGCTGGGCGACGCCGCGATTATTTCGTCGGATTTCGGGGGCAATCCGCCCTACGCGAAGATGAAGGAAGTGGCCCGTATCTGCTTCAAGCACTGGCTAAAGCAGTCGAACGTGCTTTTTATCATCGGCGGCAAATCGAACAACACTGACATCTTCGAGACGCTGCGCGCGATGGCCGATGCCCTTCGCGAACACTTCAGCGAGCATGGACCTACGCCGCTCTACGTTGTGCTCGGCCGTGGCGGGCCGAACCTTGTGCGTGGCATGGCGGCGTTGAGAGACGCCTGCGACTCGCTCGGTCTGCCTTACAGACTTTTCGGATTCGACTCCGACATCAGCGAAGTCATCCAGTACGCGCGCAAGGCGGACGCATGGATGCGAGAGGGTGGCCGGGCCGAGATCGCAGCACGCATTGGCGCGACCGCGCAGAAAGCCGAAACGGCTCAGGCTTGAGGAGTACGACATGCATAAACAACACAGCAAACCGTTCAAATATTTCGTCGGCGTCAACTCGCTCGCGCAAATCGCCACACGCGACGATCGCGTGTGCGTGCTCAACATCCTAGGCGGCGAGTCGTCCGATGTGACGCCCATTAGTCATGCCTTCTCCGGCGGCAATATCGTCTTCGGTACGGCACCGGGGAAGGGGGGGCAAGCGCTCTCCACATCGGCCGGCGATATTCCGGTGTACAACAACGTCCGCGAAGGGCTAGAGGCAGGGCATCGCTTTAATTGCGGCGTGGTGTATCTTCCGCCGTCGGCTGCCCGTGACGGTGTCGCCGAACTGATTCGCGTCAATCCCGATCTCAAGAAGATTTTCATCATCACCGAGAAGATCGCCGTGCATGACGCCCGCGAAATCCGCGCAATGGGTCAGCAAGCGGGCGTCGACATCTTCGGGGCGAACGGACTGGGCGTCGCGGACTCGTGGAATCGCGTGAGGATCGGCGGGGCGCTCGGGGGTGACAATCCGGACGATTCGCTGCGCAAAGGCTCGATCGCTATTTTCTCAAACTCCGGCGGCTTCAGCACGACGATCGCGCAATATCTGCGCATGAGCGGCTGGGGCACGTCGACCGTCGTTTCCAGCGGCAAGGACGTCTACATCCACTACGCCGCGCCGGAATTCGCATTCGCACTCGCCAACGATGCGCGCAGCAAGGCCGCCGTGCTCTATTGCGAACCGGGCGGCTATTACGAAGCCGACGCGACCTTTACGAAACCGTTGGTTGCCTGCGTAGTGGGCCGGTGGAAAAGCCGGCTGACGCGCGCGGTCGGCCATGCGGGCGCGATGGCCGGCGGTTCCGACGACGCGCAAGCGAAGGAACGCTGGTTCATGGAGAAGTTCGGCGTCGACCGGCTCTTCAGCCCCGACGATCCATGCTGCTCGGCCAAGGGCGCGGTCGTCACTAACATCGCGCATATCCCGGCGGCGCTGACCACCGTTATGCGCGCCAACGCGACAATACCCGACTTCGAGCCCGAAGGCAGCCTCGCGCTCAAGCCGTGGTTCGGCTCCGATCAGGGAATCGAGTTGCCGTCTGATCTTGCGATTTCCGTGGTCGGCGCCGCCGCTCCGTATGACGAGCAGGTCTTGCAGGTCAATAGCCAGATCGGGGCGATCGCGCCGCGTCAGACGCTCAAAGACGCATCGGGCGCGTCGCAAATGGACGCGAAAACGCAGGTCAGCAGCCTGCACGGAACCTCGATGCTCGACGCCGCGACGCGCTCGCTCGAAGCGAACGTGAACCTTGCCCTTCTGCACGAACCCGGCGGCGAGAACGACGAGAAGCTGATCAACCTAGCGATCGCGGCATCGGTCAATCTGCATGGAACGCCAGAACTCGTCGCGGCCCAGGCGGCGCGCGAGGCGGGCAACGCCCCCAACGCGATTCTGGCGGCTGCGGCATCGATTGTCGGGCCGAATCGTCAGCGCACGGCGCGCGATGCCGCGAAATGGCTGATCGATCGCTTCGCGGCTGCAGGCCTCGCGAACGCGCTCGATGAAAGCTTCGATATCGGCCAGATCGACACCGCCGGCTGCGAGCCGCTCTTCGGCGATGCCCGTGATCCGCGTGCCGAAGCGATGCTTGCGGGACTTGCGAGGCGTGAAGCCAGGTCAGTGCTGATCCGCTGGCTGGCGTCGCAGCCGGCGCACCCGACGGCGGACGCGGTGCTCGCCGCGATCACGACCACGTTGGCGTGGGGGCCGCTCATGCGCAAGCGTGTGTCGCGCGTGACCGCCGAGAGCTTGCCCTGGTGGACCATGCTGTTCGGACGATTGATCGGCGCTTCGGCGGATGCGTCGCGTCACGCCCCAGACGGTTTCTGCGGCTTCACCACCGAATCGCTCCTGAACGAACGCAGCCTCACCGAGATTTGCTTCGCCGCATTGCTTGATCTCGAACCCGGCCCCGACGATCTGTTCGCATTCAAGACGCTCGCGGGGCTGCTGCTTACAAATGGTCCGGGAGCTATTTCGGCACAAGGGGCGAAAGGCGCCGTATCCGCCGACGGTCCTGAGAGCCCCGAGCGCGTGCAACTCAATAAGGCGCTCGTCGGCTTCCTTTCGCATACCGGCTACACGCATGGCGGCAACGGGTACGAGGGAATCGCGTTCCTGATCGAAGCGTTCCGCGACACGTCGCTCGGCGATCCGTCGAATGCAAGCCACGGCGTGGATCTGCGCAAGCTGGCCGAACACGCGGTGGAGCGTTACGCACAATACAAGGCGCGCAAGAAGAACGCGGGCAGCCTGGACATAGCGAAGCTGCCAGGGGTCAATCATCCGGTGTTCAAGGACAGGCCCGTCAACCATGATCCGCGGGAGGTGTTCATCGCGAATATGTGCGAACAACGCGGGGAATACAACGCGTTCCATGCGTTCTATCGCGAGCTCGTGCAGGCTTTGTTCGATGCCGGTGTATCGCGTAACGTGTATTGCGTGAATGTCGATGCGGTGATCGCGGCGCTCTTGCTCAAGATGCTGTGGCAACCGTTGAGACGCGGCGATCTCACGGAGTCCGATCTGGAAACCGCTGCGTTCACGATCTTTCTCTACCCCCGCATGCTCGGCTGCGCGGCGGAAATCGACGATCACCTGAACCGCGGACGCAACATGGACACGCGCACGCCCGCTTCCCAGTGCCGCTTCGTTGCCTAATCGGAAAAACCGGCAGCGATGCGTACACTGATAAACAGCACGCATCAATCGTTCCGAAAATAGCACTTAACGTTATGCGCCGTTCGGGCGAGTATTCGACAAACAAGAAATCGCCCGGACACCAAGCCGAAAATCTGGAGACACCTCGATGCACCCTTCTTCAACCACCTCTGCCACCGCGCAATCAAAGACATCCGCCGTACTACGCGTGACGGCGGGCAACTTCTTAGAGCAGTTTGACTTTTTCCTGTTCGGCTTCTACGCCACGCAGATCGCGGCCGTCTTCTTCCCCGCAGGAAGCGAATTCGCTTCGTTGATGATGACTTTCGCGGTGTTCGGCGCTGGTTTCCTGATGCGCCCGCTGGGTGCGATCATTCTCGGCGCTTATATCGACGATGTTGGCCGGCGCAAGGGCCTGATCGTCACGTTGTCAATCATGGCGAGCGGCACCATCCTGATCGCGTTCGTGCCCGGCTACGCGACGATTGGACTCTTCGCCCCCGCGCTGGTTCTGATCGGCCGTTTGCTGCAGGGCTTTTCGGCGGGTGCGGAACTGGGCGGTGTATCGGTCTATCTTGCCGAGATGGCGACACCGGGACGCAAGGGCTTCTTCACGAGCTGGCAGTCCGCCAGCCAGCAAGTAGCGATTGTGGTGGCCGCGGCACTCGGCTTCGCGCTGAATCAATGGCTCGACACGGCGGCGATCGCCGCGTGGGGATGGCGCGTGCCGTTCTTTGTCGGCTGCATGATCGTGCCGTTCATTTTCATTCTCCGGCGCAATCTCGAGGAAACGCGGGAATTCAAGCAGCGTCAGCATCGTCCGAGCATGAAAGAAGTTTTTGCCACGCTCGTGCAGAACTGGACTGTCGTGATCGCCGGCGTGCTTCTGGTCGCGATGACCACCACGAGCTTCTACCTGATCACCGTCTACGCGCCGACATTCGGCAAGACGGTTCTGCATCTGAGCACCGCCGACAGTCTGCTCGTGACGGCGTGCGTGGGTATCTCAAACTTCATCTGGCTGCCGATCGGCGGTGCGCTCTCGGACCGTATCGGACGCCGTCCGCTTCTTCTTGGAATGACAATCCTCGCAATCGCGACCGCCTACCCGGCGCTTTCGCTCCTCGCTCACGCGCCGAGCTTCATCAACATGCTGCTCGTGCTGTTGTGGCTCTCGTTCATGTACGGCATGTACAACGGCGCGATGGTCGTCGCGCTCACCGAAGTGATGCCGGTCGAAGTGCGAGTCGCCGGATTCTCGCTGGCCTACAGCCTCGCGACGGCGGTCTTCGGTGGATTCACGCCGGTTATCTCAACTGCGCTCATTCATATGACGGGCGACAAGGCCGCGCCGGGCTACTGGATGAGCTTCGCCGCGGTCTGCGGGCTCGGTGCGACACTGGCACTGTATCGGCGCCGTTCCGTTCCGCTGCATGCGGCGTCCTGAAACATCGCATCCTTTCAAACATGAAATCCATCCTTTTGAAATTCTGTACCGCCGCGCTCGTCGGCAGCGCGGTCGCCGCGGTGAATGTACAGGCCGCCGATCTGCGTGTGATGAGCTCGGGCGGCTTTACCGCGGCGTACAAGCTGCTCGGCCCGAAGTTCGCGGCATCGACCGGCAACACGCTCGATACCGCGCTCGGCCCGTCGATGGGCAAGTCGCCGGAATCCATTCCGAACCGTCTTCAGCGCGGCGAGCCTGCCGACGTGGTGATCATGGTCGGCTACGCGCTCGACGACCTGATCAAGCAGGGCAAGGTGATTCCCGATTCCCGCGTCGAGCTCGCGGATTCTCGCATCGGCATGGTGGTGCGCGATGGCGCGCCGAAGCCCGACATCGCGTCGGAAGCCGCGCTCAAGGAAACCTTGCTGCATGCCCGGTCGATCGCGTACTCGGACAGCGCGAGCGGCGTCTACATCGAGCGCGAGTTGTTCAAGCGGCTCGGCATCGAGGAACAGGTGAAGACCAAGGCGAAGATGATCCCAAAGATTCCGGTGGCGTCCGTGGTGGAGACCGGCGATTACGAAGTGGGATTTCAGCAGGTCAGCGAGTTGCTTCCGGTGAAGGGCGCGGCGTACGTCGGCAAGATTCCGGAGTCGATGCAGTCCGTCACGCGCTTCGCAGCGGGAATACCGGTCAGCGCACAGCATCCGAAGGAGGCGAAAGCGCTGCTCGACTATCTCGCATCGCCCGCCGTGCAGCCCGAGGTGACATCGACCGGGCTCGATTCCGTTGCCACGCATTGAGACGACGGCAACGATTCGGCCCGGCAGGTCGGCGGGCTGATCGAGCGGTTGTTCCGGTTCGCGCGCAACGCGCAATACTTTTAGGCGCACCCGGTCACAGGCGCGCTCCCACATCGATACGAAGATCACCGCGCAGGCATTGCCGAGCACACTCGTCAAGGCGCGCGCCTCGGACATGAAGCGATCGATACCGACCAGCAGCGCGACACCCGCCAGCGGCATATCGGGGATGACGGCGAGGGTCGCGGCGAGCGCGACCAGCCCGCTGCCTGATACGCCCGCCGCGCCCTTCGACTTGAGCAGCATGACCGCGAGCATCGTCGCGATCTGTCCGCCGGAAAGGTGGACGTCGCACGCTTGAGCGATGAACATCGAAGCGAGCGGCAGATAGATTGCCGTGCCGTCGAGGTTGTAGGAGTAGCCGGCGGGCAGCACGAGCCCTACGATCCCCTTGTCGCAACCTAGCGGTTCCAGCATGACAATGAGGCGCGGCAGACTGGCTCCGTCGACAACGTTGCGGGCACGATGATAATTTCTTCGCGAATGTAGCGCAGTAGCCGCGAGAGCGAGAAGCCGTGCAGGCGCGCGAGCGGACCGAGCACGCATATACTAGGACCAACAGGCACGCCGCATCGGACGATACCATCAGCATACCGAGCGAGCCAATCGAGCGAATGCCGAAGCGGCCCACCGTGAACGCCATCGCGCCGAATGCGCCGGCGGGCGCAAGCCGCATGATCATCGTGAGGATGCGGAACAGCACGTGCGCTAAGCCATCCATGAATTCCTGTACCCGCTGCCCGGCTTGCCTGCCGGCGTTCAGTGCGAAGCCGAACAAAAGAGCGAGCAGCAGGACCGGCAGCACCTCACCTTTCTCAAAGGCGCCGACGAGCGTCTCCGGAATCACATGCAACGCGAATTCTGTGAGTCCGGTGCGACTGCGAGCGGGTCGAATACTGGGCGAGGACGGTCGTGTCCAGATGACGTGCGTCGATGTGCAATCCCGCGCCCGGGTGCAGGGCGAAAGCGGTCGCGAGCCCGAGAACGAGCGCAACGATGGTGAGGAAGTAGAACAGCGCCAGCGCTTTCAAAATGGTGCGGCCGATCTTCGAGCCGCTCGAAAGCGAGCTAATGCCGGTGACGATCGTGCAGAAAACGATCGGCGCGTTCAGCATGCGCACCAGCGCGACCAACGCATCGCAGAGCGGCTTCAGCGATGCGCCGACCTGTGGCCAGAAGTGGCCGACGGTCATGCCGAGCGCCATGCCGAGCAAGATCTGGACGTAGAGCAGTTTGATTGGGCTCGGCAGTGTCATTTCGGGGTCTTCTTCGCCGCACCGGCCATGCCGCTGCGTTTCGTGTCGAGGATCGTCTGATAGAACTGCTGCGCGGCCGGCGCGAGCGGACGCCCCCTGCGCCGGACAATGCCGACTCGCCTCGTCACGACCGGATCGACGAGCGGCACGCTGGTCAGGATCGGATGATCGAGCATGGGCATCGCCATCGAAGGCACGGCGGCCACGCCGAGTCCCGCTTCAACCAAGCCGAGCATGGTGGTGACATGCCGCGTCTCGCAGACGCTCGGCACTGTCGGCGCCACGGTCGTCAACGCCTGATCGAGCAACAAACGGTTGCCGGAAGTCTTGTCGACGGAAACGTATTCGTGTTCGTACAACTCGCTCCACGAAACGCGCGGTTTCTTGGCAAGCGGATGATCGCGACGGCACGCTGCGACAAAACGTTCCTGCAGCAGGACCTTGAACTCGACCTCGGTCTCCTGGCTGCCCATGAAACTCACGCCGAAATCGGCTTCACCGCTGATGACTGAGCTGAGAACTTCGTTCGCGCTCGAGTCGAGGAGTTTGACCCGGATGCGCGGGTAGCGTGTGTGATAGGCAGCGACGACGCTCGGGAGGAAATAGTAGGCAACCGACGGCACGCACGCGATGGTCACGTGCCCCAGGCGGCTGGTAGAGACATCGCGGATGCCGAGCAACGCGACATCGAGATCGTCGAGAAGTTGTTCCGCGCTTGGGGCAAACACACGGCCTACAGTCGTGAGCGTGACACTGCGAGTGGTCCGCTCGAAGAGCCGCACGCCGAGCGCTGCCTCGAGCTTCTCGATGCGCCGACTCAGCGCAGGCTGCGAGATGTTAATCGCGTCCGCTGCCTTGCGAAAGCTGCCCAACTCCACGACGGCTCGAAACGCCTGTAGATCGTTCAGATCGAAGTTGACGCCCACGAGCCGTTCTCCGCATTTCAGATGCGGGTATTTTGCATGACTTGGCGCTAGACGCCCATGGAGGAGAACACTGGGTGATGGGATGAGCGGACCCGAACGTCAACATTCTATCTTGTCGAATTGGCATCAGTAAAGCAGGAGGTCTTTCTGGGGTGATCACCGATGGGGTGGTTGTTGAAGACTTTCCCACACGCCCGCCGAGCGATGGTCCGCGAGGCCCGATGACCATCACAATGATGAACCCAGTGATGGCCTATGGATCGATTGCAGCAAAGGGGACAATCTATTGCGAGGTGGCTTTTGTCGTAACCTTGTAGCTTACGCTGAGTTGACCTCTGCGATCCGTTGGAATGCGGGTCCACACGTGACCGAGGTGCCGCTTCGATATGTCGGCAAACTCGAAAGAAATCGGGGCTTAAGAGCGCTGGGGAAGCCGAATACGCTAAACGGCTGCTCAACTCACGCTGAGAAACGGAAAAGTTCGGAGCCACGAAAATGGTGAGCCATGATACTGACAAAGCGAGGAAAGTACATTTACGAAGCCATGGCCTTCCGTTCAGACCTTGACAGCCGGGAGTTAAATCAACGCGCCATCGAGGCGGGGTTGCACCTCGCAGCTCCGCGGAACTCACACGAAATTTCGAGCGCGTCGGGAAAATGTTCCCGTGTCGTTTCGCCTAGTATCGATGGCGGCGCAGTACGACTGCGACATGTCGCCAAGGGCGTCCGCGCCTGAGTTGATCATGTGATTGAGCAGCACGCCCTGGTTGGAGCGTGCGCCGCGAATGAGACAATGTTCGGCGCCCTTTCGCCTCGCTCGTTTTGCCGCCACGCTTCGCGCGGCCATTCTCGACTCGATTCGAAGGCACCGTCCTCGAGCCCACAGGAGCGTCCCTGGAAGAGTTGCCCACCGCTGTGCGCCGCGACGAAACGGTCCGCATCGAGTTCGATTTCGTCGACAGGCGTGTTATAGCGGTTTGCAACCTGAGCGCTGGGAAGCGACCAACTCTCTGCTTAGTCTCGCCAATCGACGAGACAGGGAAGAGGAGGACGCAGCCGAACGTATCGCGATCGACATGGAGACTTCGATCGTCTTCGCATTCGTCAGTGTCCTCGTCAGTTGGCAACGGTGGAAATGGCCGTGCACAAAGGCTTAACGTCTCGGAGCCGCCAGGGCAACATCCGTCGACTATGCCAATCCACTACAAGTCGTGTCACTTTATTTAGGGTCGAATTTCTATAGGCGAGTCCGAAGAGTGCGGCCGCCGCGCACGTTGCATTGGCATCGCCGTTGGTAAGTACCACCCCGGCGGTCGCCAGTGACATTGGTCGCTACGTTATGGCCCTCGACGCCACTCGAGCGGCCGCGACAATGCTAATCGACAAGATCCAGACTGCCGATTTCACACCGGCAGCGAAGGTCGAGATGACACGCCAGGTCCGCCTGAGCGTCAGTGAGCAGGAAGGGCTTGTGTTGCAGGGGCTTGTCGATGCTTCTCCGGTCTCGCTGCTGACTGACGCGCGGGCAGAATTGGAAGCGAAGGAGGTAAAAGCTGTACTCAACGGGACGACGTGGTTGACTGCGCAGAGGGTCGGTGAGCGGCAAAATCCTGACGCGACGAATCAGCATGCAGTGACGAGCCGGTGGAAGAGGGAGGGCAAGATTTTTTCAATTGAACGTGCCGGCCAGACGCTTTATCCCAAGTATGTCTTCGACGAGCTCGGCAACCCGATCCCCGAAGTTGCGGAGATCCTCAAGATTTTCGCGGGCTACCGGCCGTTTCGAATCGCATCGTGGTTCGAGTCGACAAACAGTATGCTCTGCGGCAAGCGTCCGCGTGAGGTCCTCGCAACGAATCCGCAAGCGGTGATCGAATCGGCAAAGGACCACGTTGTGGGGGCGGTGCATGGGTAGTCCGGTGTTCCCGCCGCCTGCTTCTCCGCTCACGCTCGGCAAGGTCTCGTCTGGTACGCGGTTCCGTGTTCATCCGCTCGAATCGGCGACAGGCAACTACGCGCCGGACGCTTTCAACGATTCCGGTCTGGGCAACGCTCGTTTCAGTCCTCTGCATCGACCGGAAAACGGGGAAGTCATCCCGACCATCTATGCCGCCGCATCTGAGCGAGGGGCGATCATGGAAGTGGTTCTGCATGACGTGCCAACCCCGTCTGCCGGCTATCAGCACGACCTCGAGCGGGACCTTGCTTCGTCTTTGCATCTGAGCCAGATCGGGTTAGCCGACCTGAAACTGGCCAATCTGACCGCGACGGGATTGCGTGGACCGGGCTTGGCGCCATAGGATCTGTTCGACGGCGACAAGACCGACTATCCCCGTACCCGTGAATGGGCGCTATGGGTATGGCAAAACCTGCCCGATGCGCAGGGGCTGATGTGGATGTCAAAGCCGGACAACCAGTCAATTGCTCTGATGCTGTTTGGCGACCGGATGTCAGCACCCATCGTCGATTTAAAGCGGTCCCATCACATCGAGCACGACGAGCATCTGATCGTCGAGTTGCTGGCCGAAATGGGCGCCACCGTCACGCCGACGCTCTAGAATGCGGGGCTAGCGAAATGGTTGGCGCCACCGTTTGGCTTCGCTGAGATAAACGAAGCGCGAACGATCGCGCCGATCCGCTGCTTGGCGCGGAGCTCTCAGATCCTGAGGGCTGCCGAGTTCACTTCCCATCATAACCGGAGGGATAGACTTGTGCGATTGCTGCTGGCGAACGCTTGTCCGCGTCTGTGGCAGGAGGCGTCTGAAGGTAGCAGCGAGGCGCGGCCACTCGCGGCGAAGCGCTTGAGTCTCTCGCGCGCAGCAATATGCGCATACCGCGGCGCGCCGGCGAGTTGCCGATCTGCCTCCTGCAGCACCGCCTCGAACAACGGCCAATCTGCGGTTTCGAGCGTCCATACCCGCTTTGCTTCAGCGCGCTGCAGGCCGCGCTCCAACGCCGCTTCGGCGCGCCCATAAACGATTAAGTCCGTCTCGCCATACCCTGCATCCTGCAGAAAGAACGTCACGTAGAGCAAGTAAATAAGTTCGTTGAACAGAAACGCCGATCCAGCGCCGGCACGACATGCCGCGAAGGTCAAATGATTCGACAACGCAACGGTCTGTGCCGCTGACGGTGGCAAGGGCAGCAACATCTCTTTGCTGAAGGGCTTGCGAGCCAGCGATCGAGACGGGTGTGAGCGTGAGCGGCGAGAAGGCATACAGCAAGAAGGAACGAAAGTGGTCTGCGTCCAACAGAACCTGAAAAATAATAACAAGTCAGGAGAAGCGAAATTGTGGTGCGCGCCTCGTTAGCGAGCGAAATTGTCTGCAAGGTTAGGGCACCCACTAACTCGAGCGGCGATCAATGATGCGTCGTGATCTGTGCGGCAAATCTCCCCGAAGCCGCGGAGGAGCCCCTCGGAAACTGTGACGCCTCTGTCGCTCCCCACTCTCTTTGCAACGGCAAGATGTCGACGGCGCGAACTTGCGGCAATTGAGCCGTATCCCTGAAGCAATGACATGCGGTGAGCGAGAGGGTGGGAGTACTTGGTCGAGCTAGGGAGTGCTCGGATGGCCGCCCTCGCCATGGCGCCGCGCCGGGTCGCCCGACGACGCGACCTTCTTACTTCATCGGCGTTTCCTGCGCGCCAACGGTGCGCGGCTTCGCCAGCACGGCGGCGGTTCCGGTGGCCAAAGCTTCTTTTAGAAACGCGCGGCGTGCCTTCATGCTGCTGGTGTCCCGTCGTCGTGGTGCAGGAGTTCACGATGCTTCAAAACAGGTGATCGATACCGATGGTCACGGCAGTCTGATGCGATACCCCGGCCGGATTGAGCGTGCTCACCACTTTATTTTTATACGAGGTGTAATCCGCCTCGGCGTAGAGCGTCGTCCTCTTGGAAAGCAGATACGCGAGCGACAGAACGGATAAACCACGTCGACTCGCTTTGTCGTTCGGCACCACGGTCTGGTAGTACGCGCCGGTAAACACCAGGGACGGCGCGATCCTCCATTCGAGACCACCGAAACCGTTATTGGTGATGCCGCGCGCGGCAGTGGAGCTTTGCAGGTCTTCCGACATGAAGCCGCCGGATAATCGTACCGGCCCAATCTGCCATGCAGCGCCGCCCATGTAGTAGCTGTCGCCGACGAAGTTCGTGTTGGTCGGACCCGTCGCGATGTTCCGGTGCCCATAGACGCCGCCGATTGCGAAGGGGCCTTGTGCGTAGCTAAGGCCTACCGCACGCGTCGCGCCGCTCGAGAATTCGCCGGCCACACCGCCGAACGAGTTGTCCGCTTCGAACAGGACGGGGCCGAACGTGTTCTTGTACTTCACGGCATTGTTGTTACGAGTACCATCCGACGCCTGCGTCAGAGGAATGATCGGTGTGAAGTGAAAGCGAAACGGATCATAGATGGCGATAATGTCGTGCGAGATCGTATACTGACGACCCAGATCGATTGACCCGTATCGCTTGTTAGTGATGCCGAAGAATGCCTGCCGATTGAATTCCGTATTCGTGGTGTTATCGAACTGACCGTTTCCTAGGTTGAAGCCGCCTTCGAGCCGAAAGTGCGCGTCCCAGCCGTTTCCGAGATTTTCTCGTCCGAGAAATCCGAGCTTGTTCGAGCTGTAGTAACCGTTCGAGTTCATCGTGGTCACGGAACCGCCGCCTTTAGCGGCGTTAGTCTGATGACGAATGCCGCCGTCGGTCGTGCCGTAGAGTGTCACGCTCGTTTGTGCATGCACGGACACCATGCCGATCAGTCCGGCTACGGCGGACATGCTTCGTCCTAGTTTTCTCCAGGCCATCTTTCTCACTTCGCGTCTCCAATATAATTATTTTTTTACTGACATATGATATGTACACCTATTTAAACATTACTTTTTTTGATCTCGATTTCGCTGAATAGCCGCCGGCGGGTGTGCCGAGCGCCGATTTAGTGCCCAGCGGAGCCGCCGGTCGCTCGTTCGATATGACTCAAATGTGCTTCAATCGGACGGAAACCGGCTTTCAGCTCGCGCCCCAGCTTCACTCGATCCAGCGCCTTCTCCCAGTTCGCGACGACGATCGTCGCCACACTATTGCCGATGATGTTCGTGAACACGAACGCACTGGAGAGCGCCTTATGAATGCCGAGAATCAGCGCAATCGATTCGACTGGAATCGTGTTCGATGCCGCAAGTGTTGCCGCGAGCACTGCAATCGCCGCTCCAGAGACGCCGGCTGCGCCCTTTGACGTGAGCAGCAGCACCGCAAGGAGCACGAGTTGATCGTGCCAGGTCATAGGCGTGTTCGTGGCCTGCGCTAGAAACACAGCGGCGGCGGCAAAGTAGAGACACGTGCCGTCGTGGTTGAAGGTGTAGGCTGTCGGCAAAACCAAGCCCACTACCGACTGCTCGCAGCCGAGGCGTTCGAGTTTATCGATCAGTTGCGGGAACACGGTTTCCGACGAACTCGTGCCGATAACCAATAACAGCTCCGCCCCGATATAGCGCATCAAACGCAGCAGACTGAAGCCGTTCACCCTGGCGATCGGCCAGAGAATCAGCACGATGAAGAGAGCACAAGTTAGATAAAACTCGAGCACGAGCTTGCCGAGCGAGAGCAACGTACCGAAGCCGAACTTGCTGACGGTGAACGCGATGGCACCGAATGCGGCGAGCGGTGCGATCTTCATCGTGAGGCCGATGACCCAGAACAGCGCGCCGGATACCGAGTCGATGAAATCGAGCGCGGGCTTCGCACGATCGCCGATAGCGGCAAGACCGAACGCGAACAGCACGGAGAAGAACAGTACCTGGAGCACGTCGCCGCCCGAAAATGCGCTGATGGCGGTATGCGGAATCACGTTGAGCAGAAACTCGCTCATGGTGACGACGTGATGCGCCTTCGCGACATAGGCGTCGACGGCGGCAGAGTGCACGCTTTGCATGTCCACGTTCATGCCGACGCCAGGCTTCAACAGGTTGATGACTACAAGCCCGAGCACCAGCGCGAGTGATGTGACTACTTCGAAGTAGAGAAGCGCTTTGATCGCGACGCGCCCCACCTTCTTGAAATCCCTCACGCCCGCGATACCGCTGCACACGGTACAGAAGATGATGGGTCCGATCAGCATCTGGATGATGCGGATGAACGCATCGCCGACGGGTTGAAGATTGATGCCGAACTGTGGAAAGAAATAACCGGTCGTGATGCCGAGCGCCATGCCGGCGAGCACCTGAAAGGACAGGTCGAAATAGAACGGCTGGCGTCCCTTGGTTTTCCTGGCGGCCTTGCCGGGCAAGCTCATGACGTCTCCTTGCGATCTTTGGATACGAATGGCGAAATCGGGTTCGCTTCTAAGAATGAACTGGGTGGATGCGTGCCGGCGTCAGTTCGCGGCGTCGCCCAAAATGCGCTTGCTGTCCGCGAAGAGTTCATCGACGGTGAGTGTGCGCGGCAATAGGTGCTGCTCCTCGCAGAACGCGAGCGTTTCTTCGAGCGGTCTGCGCAGTGCGTCGTAACCGAACAGCAGCTTCTCGGGCTGGCCGGCGCTCTGTGCCGCCACGGATGCCCTCCCGCGTTTCAACAAGTCATACACCGCGCGTACCGCCTGCGGGTGCGCATCGGCGAGCGCCTGCGTGACAACAACCACGTGATTTATTGGGACATACCGATGCAATGCATACCATTCGCGGTCGGCTGCGGCCGCATCGGCAATCAGCGGTTCGAGGCCCGGTTCGTCGGGCAGATCGTTGCCGAGAATGGCGGCATCGATTTCGCCTGCGCGCAGCATCCGCAAAAGCTGCTTACCGGGCGCCACGTGCTGCACGAATGAAGGGTCCGCATATTCTTCGAGGTGCGCGCCTTCGATCGTGAGCCACTTGTTCGCCTGCAGCGGCACACCATACGTTTGCGAGAGAATCGCGCGCACCCACATACCGGTGGTCTGGGTGTAAGCGCGCACGCCGATCTTCTTGCCGGCAAGGTTCGTGATGTCGAGCTTGCCGCGACTAGCATTATAAATAATGCAGCCTTGCTGAAAGCGCGCGGCCACCACAGCGGGCAGCAGGATGACGGGCTTGCCGTACGCCTTTGCCTGAAGGTAAGTGACAATCGCCATTTCGCTCACGTCGTAGATCTGATGGCGCGCCATCGGTGCGAAGGCCCGATGAATCGGCTCCACGTCGTCGAAGAGCAGTTGCACGGCGGGATCGCTCAATTCGCCGCTTTTCAGGGCGCGCGTGTGCGGATAGGTTTTTAGGGCGGTTTTCAGCAGCAGCGGTTGCATTTCTCGACTCATGTTTCTCAAGTGCGTTCAGGCGGCGAACACCGGATAGACGGCACGCGCGGTGCCGCCGAAGATTGCTTGCTGCGCATCTACGGGCAGCATGGACAGGCTCTCCCGCGCATCGGCGAGCAGTTGCGGCAGCGCGCCTTCGGCCGCTGGAAAGTTCGAGCCCCATGCGATGCGATTCGCACTAAACGCATCGAGCACGCGCGGAAAAAACGCGGCGGGCGTCGATGCGCCCCGTGAGGCCTCGGCGATCGTGCGATTAGTGAGCTTCAGATACACGCCTTCGTGCGATGCCAAGCTGAACAGCGGCTCAGCCGCGTCATATGGCGGGCCGCCCGCGAGCTCGGGGCGTGCCAGGTGATCGAGCAATACGCGGATCTTCGGAAAACGCGCAAGCATGTTGAGCAGCGCAGGGATGCCTTTCGCCGTCATTTGCAGACAGATCGAAACCCCCTGGTGCTCGGCGTATTCCCACACTGGAAACGAACGCTCGTCATCGAGCCAGCCTGCCTGTCCCGGCATGGTGCTTCCGGTGGTAAACAGTCGTAGACCCGAAAGACCGGCGTCGAGCCAGCGCTGCATCTGCGTGACAGCATCGTCCGCGAGCACGTCGATCGAGAACACGCCGGCGAAGCGGTCGGGGTGGTTGCGCACAGCCTCGACCACATAACTATTGTCGTTGCCATACACCGTGGAAGCTTGTACGACGACGGCTCGCTCGATGCCGGCTTCATCGAGTGAGGCGAGCAAGCGTTCGAAACTCACGGGCCGTTTGGCCGACCATTCAGACTGATTGCCACCGACCGGAGCGAGCGGAAATCGTTGTTTATCCGGCGAAATTGCATGCGTGTGGGTGTCGATGACGACTGACATAAACCGGCTCCTGGCTTGATTCAACTCTAAAGGAATGGCGTAACTGTAAGCCGGGTCCCTTCGAATCTCTCAATATGAATTTCGCACTCGGACATAAATTATGGTTAAGCTAAGGGTTTTCACATAGATCACGGTACCAATATGGCAAGCCTGAAAGCAGGGTCGACTGGCGACGATCTCATGCGCTTGCGCAGGCTTATTCTGTTTGACGCGGTGTGCGAGGCGGGCGGTATCGGCCAAGCTGCCGCCCGCGCGGGCCGCACCCAACCGGCGGTGAGTCTGGCCATCAGCAAGCTGGAAGCGAGTCTGGGCGGTCAGTTGTTCGAGCGCGGATTCGGCGGCAGCGAGCTGACGGCGGAGGGCGTCATCCTGCAACGGCGGGTGCGGCGCATGCTCGATCAAATGGAGCGCGCCGTAGCGGACCTGCTCGGGCAGACCGGAAGCATCGAGCACGTGAGTGCGATCTGCCGGCATCTCACGGATGCGCAGGTGCGCTGCCATGTCGCCATCGCGCAAGCGGGATCGGCGGTGGAGGCGGCGCAGCAACTCGGCATCTCACAGCCAGCGGTGCATCGCGCGGCGCGGCAGATCGAGCAGACGGTGGGGGTGTCGCTTTATCGGAGACGCGTGCATAGCGTGGCGGCCAATCCGGCGGGGATCGACTTTGCGCGTCGCCTGAGTCTCGCGCTCTATGAGATCGTGCAGGCGCGCGAGGACTTGGACTATGCGCGCGGGCAACTGACGGGCAAGGTCGCGATTGGCGTGCTGCCGTTATTGCCGCCAAGGCTGCTCGCGCGTGTAATTCAACGTCTGCGCGCACGCTATCCGGCTGCGCGTGTTACGGTGGATGAGGGATCACACGCTGCTCTATTGCGTGATCTTCGTTCGGGCGATATCGACATAATCATTGGCGGGCTGCGCCAGCCGCGTCTCACCGGTCCCGTCCGGGAATCGGAGTTGTTCCCGGACCCCTATGTGGTTGCGGTGCGCAAGGAGCACCGGCTCGCGCGGCAGAAGTCGATTGCGCCGCATGATCTCGCAATTTATGACTGGGTCGTGCCACAAAGCAATGTGCCCCGGCGCTCGGTGATCGACAGCATCTTTGCGCGGCTGCCAGTTAAGCCGCCGCTCGTCGTCGAGACGAGTTCTCTCGCAATAATGATCGCGATGCTGGTGGAGAGCGACTGCATCACGCTGCTGACGCGCGCGCAGATTCAAGAGTCATATGCGGGCAGCGACATGGTGGCGCTGGAACTGAAAACACCGGAGGCGCATCGCGAAGTCGGATACACAGTCCGTACAGACTGGCTCGGGACAGCAATACAACAGGCGTTCATCGACTTTCTACGCGAAGAATGCGACGTACAAGAGCGCGATCTAAATTTCCCTCGAATATCCAGGTAGCACCAGTTTCCTGCCAAAGGGGACGTTCGTTAGGTCTCGCGAACCGACGCTGGGAAGGCCGGCCGCTTTTTCCGGAAACCGGCTCATCGAGTCGGGAATACTGTATGGCAGACTGATACCGGGACCACCGGCCCAACGATGAGATCCGGCCAGCATCTGCACGCCATCCGCGACCTGCCATGAAGCCGATCATTCGGTAAATTGCTGGCCTCTAGGTTTTCTTCTTCGAAAAGAATGCTTCCTGAGCCGCCTTTTGTTCCGGCGTTCCCCACAGCTCTGCGACGCCGCGCGCTTCCGCTTCGAGCCCGGCCGCGCGTCCTTCGCGCAGGCCGGTGCGTACCACGGATTTAAGCATGGCAAGCGCATCGGGCGAATGTCGCGCGATCGACTGCGCGAGCGTCAGGACGTGATCCATCAGCGCCTCAGCCTCAACGACGTCATCCACGAGACCCGCCTGGTGCGCCCATTGCGCCGTCATCAGCTCGCCCGAACACATCATGCGCAGCGCGCGCGACGCGCCGAGGAGTGCAGGCAGCCGCTGCGTGCCGCCCCAGCCGGGGAAGCTCGCAAGCGAGATTTCCGGCAAGCCGATGCGGGCCGAACCGGCGGCCAGCCTAATGTCGCACGCAAGCGCGAGTTCCAGGCCGCCGCCCAGCGCGACTCCGTTCAGCGCCGCGATCGTCGGCTTGGCGCACGCCTCGATGCGATCGAAGATCGCTTGGCCCCAGCGCATGTGCGCATAGGCATGGTCCGGCGTAAAGCCGCGTTGCTCGTCGATGTCCGCACCCGCCGAGAACGCTTTCGCGCCAGCGCCCGTAATGACGACGACACGCGTCTGCGGATCGCCGCAAAGGTGCTCTATTTCATCGTCGAGCGTCTGCAGAAGCGGCTTGCTGAGCGCGTTCATGCGCTCGGGCCGCTTGAGCGTCAGTATCGTCACCGCATCGACGCGCTGGCGGGTGATTAAGGCCATGTCGTTTTCTCCGTTCAGTCAATCGAGGTTTGTGCGACGGCACGTCGCCCGTGCTGTTCGCGGATGCCGCGCAACACCAGCATCGACTTGAGGAAATAGTAATCCCCATAGATCGTCGATTCGTCGATGCCGAGTCCATGCGGCAAGTCGGCCGTGGCGTGTGCGAGCACCGGCGCGATGTTGGGTCTTGCGAGACACTGGCCGCACAGTGCTTCGAGGATCGTTTCGGCGAGATCGAGATGACGCATGTCCGCGGTCACCTCCCACAGGCGTATCAAACCATAAGCGATGATCGCGCCCGCCGATGAATCCTTGACGGGCGCACCCGTCGCGGAGAAGTCCCACGGCGGCACACGATCCGCCGGGAGATTGCGCTCGATATATCCCGCGACCTGCTGCGCCGCCGCCAGATACTCGGGCGATCCGGTCATGTCGGCGAGCATGGCAAATCCCGCCAGCGCCCAGCCCTGACCGCGCGACCATGCGCTCGACGCGGCCAGTCCCTGATAGGTGTCGCCCGCGAGTGGCGTGCCGTCGGCGACATCGAACTTGTACACGTGATACACCGAACCGTCCGCACGCAAATGGTTGGCCAGCGCCGTCCTTGCATGACGATGCGCGACGTTCAGCAACCGAGGATCCGCGCCGTGATTCACGGCCCAGACGAGCAGCGGCAGGTTCATCAACGTGTCGATCAGCACCGAGCCCGACCAGTCGTCGCCGCCGAAGAAACCCCAGCCGGGGATAAAGCCGCCGCGTGCGTTGAACTGCGTGGCGAGGCTGTCGGCGGCGGTGAGGGCCGCGCGCAGATAGCGTTCGTCGCCGGTGAGGCGCCAGCCTTTCACCGCGCTCGGATAGAACATGAAGCCGAGATCGTGATTGACCGCGTCGGCTGCGCGCGGCAGCAAACGGTCCGTCAGCGCGACCGCGGCCTTCAGCAGCGCGCCGTCGCCGCGCGTTTCGTGCGCGAGCCAAAGCAGGCCCGCCCAGAAGCCGCCCGTCCAGACGCCGTCGGGCGTGTAGCACCAGTTGCCGCCGTGCGTGATGTGGGGAAAGTCGCCGCCGCGGGCCGCCTGTGCCGTGACCTTCAGCACGGCCTCGTCGATACCGTCGTTCAACCAGTCGCTCATGTTTTCTCCGGTAGTGGGATAGGCGCTGCGAGACCGATTTCGCGGCGCAGTCTGACAACGTTGTCACTCTGCGTGAAAACTTCCGCAAAGACAAGCGCAGATGTGTTCATGCTGACCGGATATACCCGCGGCAAACGGCTTGTGGACGACCTACTTAGGAAGTTTACGAGGGTTTACGCTCACAATCAAGATCGCACGATTTCGTTGACAACGATGCCAGACAAGGCCTATCTTTTTGCAATCGTTGTCAGAGCGTTAATCGAGACGCGATGCGAGTGGTGCCCCCACCAGCGCCGTCGCCACAGCCACGGACCATATTCAGGAGACGACAGATGACCGGGACAACCCTTCCCATCAAGCGATGGTGGACCATCCTGCCGGTCGCGTTCATTACGTACAGCCTTGCGTACCTCGACCGCGCGAACTACGGCTTTGCAGCGGCGGCGGGCATCGACCACGATCTCGGCATCAGCCGCTCGACCTCGTCGCTGCTCGGCTCGCTGTTCTTCCTCGGCTACTTCTTTTTCCAGATTCCCGGCGGCATGTATGCCGAACGCCGCAGCGTGCGGCGCCTGATCTTCTTCAGCCTGATTGCGTGGGGCGGGCTCGCCGCGCTCACCGGGGTGGTGACCAGCATTCCGATGCTAATGACAGTGCGTTTCGCGCTTGGCATCGTTGAGGCTGCGGTGATGCCATGCATGCTCGTGTACGTGTCGAACTGGTTCGTGCGGCGCGAGCGCTCCCGGGCGAACACTATCTTCCTTCTCGGCAACCCGGCGACGATACTTTGGATGTCCGTTGTGTCCGGCTATATGGTGCAATCGTGGGGCTGGCGAGCGATGTTCATCGCGCAAGGGCTGCCCGCGGTGGCGTGGGCGGTCGTATGGATCGTCGTGGTGCGGGACCGTCCGTCACAGGTCAACTGGCTCACGCAGGCCGAGAAGACCGCGCTCGAAAACCAGCTCGCCGACGAGCAGAAGGATCTTGTGCCGGTGAAGAATTATCGCGAGGCGTTCAGGACGCCGACTGTGTGGAAGCTTGCGGGCGTGCTGTTTTTCCAGAGTCTCGGCTTCTATGGCTTCCTCCTGTGGCTGCCGTCGATCCTGCGTCACGGCGCCACGCTCAGCATGGTGAACACGGGATGGCTCTCGGCAGTGCCGTACTTTGGCGCGGTGCTGGGCATGCTGCCGGTCGCATGGATGTCGGACCGCATGCAGAACCGCAAGGTGTTTGTCGCGGTGCCGCTCGCGATCGCGTCGCTGGCGTTCTTCTCGCTGTACTTCGTCGGTGCGGCGAATTTCTGGCTGTCATTCGCGTTGCTGACTGTTGCGGGCATTGCCATGTATGTCGTATTCCCGCCATTTTTCTCGATCGCGCCGGAAGTGTTGCCGCGCACCGTGGCGGGCGGCGCACTCGCACTGATAAACAGTGTCGGCGCGCTTGGCTCGTTCCTAGGTTCTTATGCAGTCGGCTATCTCACCGGTCTCACCGGCGATCCGGCATCTTCGTATCTCTTCATGGGTGGCGCGCTGATCGTTGCGGTCGTGCTGGCGAGCAGCGTCAGACATGCACAGGCGGTTTCATCGGCGCCGCTCGCGGAAGCCTCCGCGCCGCCCGCCCAGGGCTCGCCGAATGAACATCGAATGAGCGTCGAATGAACATCGAAGGACAGCGAAATCAGGAGAAAGGAATGCTCGAGGGCATGCGCATCGTCAGCTTCTGCCACTATCTGCAGGGGCCGGCATCGACTCAATACCTCGCCGACATGGGCGCGGACGTCATCAAGATCGAAGCGCTCGACGGCGCGTATGAGCGTCACTGGTCGGGCGCCGGCGTGTTCGTCGAAGATGTCAGCGCGTTTTTCTTGTGCGCCAATCGCAACAAGCGCGTGATCGCGCTCAACCTGAAGTCGGAGGAGGGGCGGGAGATCGCGTACAAGCTGATCGCGCGCGCGGACGCCGTCGTCGAGAACTTCCGGCCCGGGGTACTCGACCGCCTCGGCCTCGGCTACGACGCCGTCAAGGCGCGCAAGCCGGAGATCATCTACGCATCGGCGAGCGGTTTCGGCGGTTCGGGCCCAATGCGCGATATGCCCGGGCAGGATCTGATGATTCAGGCGCGTTCCGGTCTCGTGGCGGCGTCGGCGGACGGGGCGACGGCTGTGGGCGCGGCCATCTGCGATCAGCACGGCGGCGCGCTGCTCGCGATAGGCATTCTCGGCGCGTACGTGAAACGCATGAAGACCGGGCAGGGCACGCGTGTGGAGGGCAATCTGTTCAACGCGGGCATTGACCTGCAGGCCGAGGCGATCACCAATTATCTTACGGCGCACAAGACGTCCGCCGTGTTCGAGCGCGACGCCCACCTCGCCACCTGGTTCCATCAAGCGCCGTATGGCATCTATCGCACGGCCGACGATCGCGCGGTCGCGATCTCGCTGAACAATCCATCGGCCTTCGCCGAAGCACTCGACGACGACGGGCTGCGCGCGCTCGCGCATTGCAATCCCTACGAAGAGCGAGATGCCTATGCGCGCGCGACAGCCGCCGCGGTGAAGCGTCACGATTTCGCAGCGCTTGCCGCCGCGCTCGACGCGAAGCAGATGTGGTGGGCGCCCGTGCAGGACTACAGTGACTTGAGGGAGAACGAGCAGGCAAAGCACAACCGCGTGTTCGAAATTGTCGATATCAAGGGCGGTCAGGCGACGCTCGTCAATCATCCTCTGCGCTACGACGGCGAAGCGCCGCCGGTCCGGCATCTGGCCATCGAGATCGGTCACGATACGCGCGCGATTCTTGAAGAACTCGGCTATGGCGAGCACGGCATCCAGACGCTGGCGGATGCGCGGGTGGTGTCGGGACGGGGCATCGCACGCTCCGAGGTGCCGGCGTGACGCCGCAAGTCGCGACGACGAACGGCTTCTACCTGAAGCCGGGCGACGCCGTCAGGATTGAGAAGCGGGTCACTCCGGAGAACATCCGCGCATTCGCCGATTTGAGCGGCGATCATTCGCCTAATCATGTCGACGAAGAAGCGATGGCCTCGAGCGCATATGGCCGCGTGATCGCGCACGGCGCGATGATGGTCGCGTTCATGTCGGCATGCTCGACCGCAATCGTTGAACGGGTCGAAGGCGTGCGCGCGCAGGAAACGCCGGTGTCCCTCGGTTACGACCGCGTGCGGTTTCTGCAGCCCGTGTTTGCCGGAGATGCGCTCACGCTCGACTACACGATTCGCGAAGTCGATCCCGAACGTCGCCGCACACGCGCGGAAATTCGCATCGCCAATCAGGATGGCGAGCTGGTGTGCGTGGCGGAACATATTCTCAAATGGGTGGCGCAAGAATGAACGATAGCGGCCGATACTTCGACGATCTGGTCATAGGCGATGCGATCGATCTGGGCGGCGTCACGATCAGCGACGCGAACATCGTCGCCTTCGCGGGCGTGGGCGGCGATTTCTACGACGTGCACACCGACGACGAAGCCGCGCGCGCACTGGGCTTCGAGCGTCGCATCGCGCACGGGTTGCTGATCGTCGCGCTCGTCGATGCAATGAAGATGCGCTGCGCATGGAGACTGCGAGCGGTCGCCACGCTTTCGCTGACGTGGGAGTACAAGCGTGCGGTGCTGAGCGGCGAGCGTATCGCAGCGACCATGCGGGTGGAGTCGAAGCGTGAGACGAGCCGGCCCGATCGCGGCATCGCCGTATTGGCGATCGACGTGTTCAATCAGCGCGACGAATGCGTGCAGGCCGGCAAGACTACGACGATGATGCTGCGCAAGATCGACCGCTGACACTGCCTGTCAGCCGCGTCGCTTCGCAGCGGCTTTCGCCTGGCCCGTGGTTCCGCGAATCACGAGGCGCGCCTCCAGTTCGACACCATCAAGCGGCGAAAGCCCTTCCAGCGTCTCGATCAGATACTGTCCGGCCTGCGTGCCCATCTCGGCGGCGGGCACCTGCATGGTCGTGAGAGGCGGGTTCAGATGCGCGGCGAAGTCGAGATCGTCGAAACCGGTGATCGACAGTTCGCTGGGTACCGAGATGCCCGCGGCCGTGCATTCGGCGAGGCAGCCGAATGCGAGAATGTCGCTCGTGCAGATGATCGCCTCAGGACGCTTCGGCAGATTGAGTAGCTTGCGCGTGCCGTTGCGGCCCGACGTGATCGCATAAGTCCCTTCAATGATCCGCTCGCGAGCAATCTGCATCCCGTGTTCCGACAACGCTTCCTCCACGCCTTCGATTCGCGCACGCACGCGGTCGTTGTCCTTGCTCACGCCCGTGAGCATCGCGATTTCGGTATGGCCGAGGCTTAGCAGATATTCGGTGACCTGCTTTGCAGCGCGCTTGTTGTCGAAACCCACGCACGGATGCACCGAGTTCGGCGTGTAGACATAGGTGTTGATGTAGGGCACATTGCGCAGCGCGAGGAAATCGTACAGTGCGCGTTCGTGTGCGTCTCCCACGAGCACGACGCCCTCCGCGCCGCGTTCGATCATGAGCTGCGTTTGTTCAAGTTCACGCCGCACGTTGAAACCCGAAGTCGTCACGATGAGCGAGTAACCGTCTGTCGCGAGATGACTTTCGAGCGCATTGGCGAGACGCGCATAGATGGCGTGCTCGAGCGTCGGTAGCACGGCGCCGATCATGCGCGTGCGGCGTGAACGCAGCGCGCGTGCAGCATTATTCGGCGTGTAGCCGAGCTTGCGGACTGCGGCCAGTACACGCTGCGCGACTTCATCGCGCACCACGTGCGGGGTGCGCAGCACGCGGGAGACGGTCGAGGCGGAGCAGCCAGCGGCGCGGGCAACATCGTTTAGACTGACAGGAGCCATAAACCTTGAAATCGTTGTCGGTCGATGAACGCGGACAGCGCGTTGGGGCTGCCACATTTTCGTATCGTAAAGCAGGCATCATCAGCGCCTGAAGATTAACACGAGATTCCGCCATAGCCGTCAGGCGGATCATGTTTATGGCAACGTTCTCACGACCATTACTCTCGATGATCAAACTCTGCATCTTGGACTTCGACGGCACCCTGTGCGCCACCCACGAAGCGATCCGCCTTTGCATCGGCCTGACTTTCGATCATTACGGCGTCGTGCGGCCCGCGCCCGCGAACGTCGAGAAAGTCATCGAAGCAGGCGTGGTGATGGCGGAGGCGATGCGGCAGCTCAACTCGGAGCAACTAAGCGTCGAAGCGTCTCACAGATGGGCCGCGACTTATCGGGCGTTCTACCTCGAGCGAGGCCTCGCGCATTCGACGCTGTTTCCGGGTGTCGCAAAAGCGCTGGAGGGCCTGGAAACGCTCGGCGTGCGCATGATCATCGCCAGCAACAAGTCGGAGGCGTCGGTGCGCATGGCTATCGATCATTTCGGGATTGCCCGGTATATCGGGCTGCTCGTTTGCGATCCGGCGAATATGCCGAAAAAGCCCGACCCGGCTTGCTATGAGCGGATCATCGCGCCCGCCTATCCTGACGTGGAGCGGGCAGAGATCGTCGTGGTCGGCGATACGCATGCGGATATCGGCTTCGCGCGCAATATCGGCGGGCTCGCGTGCTGGGCCGAATATGGATTCGGGAACAAAACGCAATGCGCGGCGATGAATCCCGAAATGACGTTGAAGAGTATGGGCGGGCTCGTCGAGTGGGTGAAACGCCAGGCCTGAGCTTGGTGGGGTGTCGGGAGCGCCATTTTCGATCGAGTCATCCCGGATTGCGCCTCGTGCTCGATGACGCAGTTGTGCCGCCCAAACACACCTATGCGCAAATTCGTGTGCAGCGTGCATGAAAAATCACAAAATGTGGCGAGATCCATTGGCAAGCCCCCGGCATACCGGCACTCGAGACGATGACGAAAGGAGGGAAAACTGTCGGCGCATTTGAAGCGAATCTTGAAGCTCGATCGATTGCGATTGCACGGACCGAGCGGCGCGCACGACGAGTTCCTGTTGGCTGCAACAGCGAAGAATCTACGGCGATAGCCAAGTGGTTATCGCCGATCCACAAGCGTACGGCGGAGATTACCAGTTGGATGAAAGCGAAGCGGCGAATCACTCAAAACCGCCGTTTCGGCTGCCGCTTCCGCCAGGGGGCGCCTCCGAGACGAGAATCGGCCAAAAGAGAGAGCCGATCCGGCGCCAAAATCGTCGACAAGGCCCAACAAATCCCCCTCCTTGTCGAAATTACGTCAATACTCGTTCGCCTGCTCACTACGTTCGATGCATCAGCATTTCTCGCTCTGCGGCTTGCCGGACTGAAGGAGTGTCCCACATCATTTGCTTCGAGCTATGAAGAGGAAGTGGGCCGCGTGCTGGGTGACATCAAGAAGGAACTCGCAGGGGAGCAAGGCCGAGCAGTGGTCGGCTGTTTCGAGGGATCACGCTTGGTCGGCATCGCCGGACTCAGACGTGAACTCCAGCGGAAGCTCGGGCACAAGGTACTTCTTATCCGAGAAACAGGCTCGCACCGGCCACAAGCGGATATTGGACAGAAGCTTTTACGCATTTGCTCGCTGTCATGTCTAGTCCCTCTGCCAGCTGGTCGTGGTGCATGCGGCAATAAATGCGTTCACTGGCGTACCGTTTGAATTGCCACAGATCCTCATGATCGGCTCCCCGGCGTTTGAATTTGGCCTCGGCACCCGATAAGGGCAATTCGAACAGGTCAGATTTGCGCCGCCATTTGCCACTGCCTTGCATCACTAAGTCCGCGAGCGAGTGTGATCCGAGGACGTATATCATAGTGATTGGCCGCGACGCCTGCCCCGCGGGCCGCACTGTCACCCTCCAAACAAGCAATAGAGAGTGGAAGACGTTAGAAACGATTCCGCGCAATCCCACGCGCCCTCCGGGATTGCAACAATGCGCTTCCTCGTGTGGGGAAGTCATATCGGTCAGCTTTTTGACTCGGCTACCGACCTGCGCGAGATGCTCGTGCCTTATTTTCAGGCGGGCCTCCTGAACAACGAGCGCTGCCTCTGGGTCACGGACGGTACTTCACCGACAATACAGACTTTTTTGGTGGCAAGCGACGAAGTCAGGCTCCGCTGGCCGTGTTCCAATGGCATGGAGGCTACACGTGGCGGCCCGGACTGTGGATTGCCGCAGACATTACGTATCTCACGGGCGGTCGGACAAGCATCAACGGCGCCCAGAACGCGGATCTGCAAAGCAGTACTCGCTATGGGATCACGTTGTCGGTTCCTCTTGCTGCACAATGGTCAACCAAACTCGCATGTTCGCGTGGGTTAACGACACGCATCGGCGGAAATTTCCAGACCGTCGCGGTCGCGCTCCAATACCGCTGGTTCAATCGCTGACTGAACGCGGAAACACGTGTGCTGGCCACTATTTCGCGCCACGGCTGGCGGCTTCCCGGCTTGCCGGCGGCAGATCCACCTCGAGCTTGCCTCCGATGTCGATCAGGCGCTGGAAATCAGGGGACGCATGATGATTCGTCCCGGGGCAGCGACAACCAGTCAACTGCCTTGTGCGGCAGCAAAAACTCGTGTGGAGTTCATTTAGATATGCTTCGCGTCCATCTCCGCCGATTTGCTGAACGACACGTCTATTGCGCAGATCGTCGACCCGGCGTGCGCGACGCCACTCATGGCTTTGGCTTGTCGAGATGGAACCTTGCCAGATTAGAGCTCACGCGATGCTCGCGAGGATATCTCAACTGGCCGGCTCGTGCGTGACACATCTTAGGGTTCCTGTGTGATCGTTGTGTTAGCGGACTCGCCGATCAAGTGTCCACAGTCGCGGCGGCGGTAATGGCTGTTGACACTCACATCGCTGCCGTTGGGGTGGGCCGCGGGCTGATGACTGGAGAGGGTCGTGACGACTCGTTCGGAGTTCGCGGAAGCCGGTTTTCAAGTGCGCCGTGCCGCCAGCGGCGGGAAAGCGACATGCGGCGGCCGGACGGCTGCTGAACGCCGAAGGTCCGCAAAGGCCGATTCGCAATCCTCTGCGTGCTCACTCTCAAGCGGGAGCGGACGAGTGCGCTGCGCTTTCGAGTCGGCGAAGCCTTCCTGAAACCCGGCTATTAGGATAAAGCAGAGGATTTTAAGCGAAGCGCAAACGGCGCAATGATGCTGCTGTCGATATGTCGTATCGGCCGTATGCGCTTCGCTAAAAATTCGTCGAGCTACGCCGCTCCGCTGAGCGTCGTGGCTATGGGAATTGGATCGATGTGCTTATTTGGGATGTTGCCGACAACCCGGTCTTCCGCGTTAAACACCGGAGTGCTTCCCGCCGGATTGTAGAGGGAGCATGCATCGAGATGCAGACGATCGAAACGTAAATGAGACGACCATAGGCAAGGTTTGAGCGAGTGCATCCTTCGGCCGCGGCACCTTATGCCGTAACCGGTCGGTTTTGCGTGTGATTGGCGACTCATACGCGACTCGTCGGTGGTGCCCGCGGCGAAGCGCCGGGTAACAAAACTTCGACGCAGAGCATGTGCCGGCGCTTGCATGCTGGGCAATCGTGTAGCGAGCGGCCGGTGAGCTGCACGAATCGATCGCGATAATCAAATTGAGGTAAGAGGGCGTTACTTCTGCGGGTGCTACACCAAGAAGCTGACGGCAGGTGCTCAAACGCGACTTGCGCAGCCGGTCGCTAAGCAAACCGTAGTGACGGATACCTGCACGAGCTTGACGTGGAAATGCGCCAAGCAGGGCTGGTCATGGTGCGCTACGCGGATGACGCCGTGGTGTTATGCCGCACACGCGAGGAAGCGGACGCTGCGCTCTCGCGCATGCGGGCTTGGGTGGATGCGAACGGCTTGACACGGCACCCGGACAAACCCTCGTTGGGGATTGCCGGCTGGAGGGTCATGGGTTCGAGTTTCTGGGTTAGCGGTTCGAGGCGGACCAGCGTTGGGTGCGCATGGAGAGTCTGATGGGACTGCGGGATAAAATCCGGGCCGTGACCAAGCATCATAGGGGCGATTCGATGGAGAGCATCGTTGCGTCGATCAACCCAATCCTGCGTGGCTGGTTCGGCTCTTTCCAGCACGCCCGCCGCTACACCTTCTCGTCCGTCGACGGATTCGTTCGTCGGCGTCTGCGCGCGATCCTGCGCCGACAGCTTCATCGTCCGGGTCAGGGTCACTGCCTTCGTGATCACACGCGATGGCCAAACGCCTTCTTCGCTAATCTTGGACTGTTCACGATGTCAGCGGCCCTTCGCTTGGCGCGCCAATCCCGATGCGGAAACAACTGACTGGAGAGCCCGCCGCGGGAAAACTGCACACAGGGTTCGGAGGGAGGGGACGGCGATCGCCGTTTCCTACCCTATTCAATGAGAGTTATCTTTATAGCTGCATTTTGCTGCACCGGTCGACAGCCGATCCAATTCTGACGCGGATCAATCAATGCCGATCGTCGTCGCCGGCGAAAACCTGTTCAAGTCAATTCAGTTTCGAGAATGCCAACGCGCGCCGTCTTACACCAGGCCGGCCTATAAGCTCGACTGGTTTAGCTTGCAATGAACACATAACGCGAAGGTGCTTGCGTTACACCTGGTGTTTGACATAAGGCTGTCGCGATTAGCTTTGCTCGACGTCGAATGTGTTGTGAGGCAGAGGATCGCAGGCTCGACTGTGTGACTGCGGCCAGACGTTTTGCTTCCGTTCAGTTGCTCGCGATTGCCGTGGTCGCTCTGAAAATCCGGAGCGGCAGTTGCTCAATGTGCGGCTTGGCTGCGCCTGTGTGAGCAGTTGCAGGACTCGATGGGGCCGGCATCGCTGCATGGCTGATGCACGCCCGAGGGTCGAAGCCGGAACCCATGATCATGCGTAAGAGGCTGCACAGGATTGCCTTGGCAACACGCCTGACCTCTCGCCGATTCCTGAGGGCGACGTTATGGTAGCCGCGCAACGCATCCATGTAACGCTTGCCTGCAACGGTCCGCACGAGCGCCGCGCGCTCTCTCGCCAGCCGCTGAGAGAGATAGTGATACTACATTTATCGAAGCGCTCGACGGGACTGAAGATCGCTTTGAACCTTCTTTTGGAGTTGCTTGAGCCGGAAAACGGGCTATATACCGGCGGTTAACCCTAATTTTCGAGGTGCCTGCCAGTGCATAAGATTCGTTGTAACACTACGTTTAACGAGAGTGTTGCTACGTAAGCGTGCTGAATTTGCGGGTGGCCCTTCATATCGCAGGTGAGGAGACAACAACGATGGATGATTCCGAAGTCGCATCGCGCAGAAAGTTTCTGGTTGGACTCGCCGCAGCAGCCGGCGGACTCGCGCTTTCCTCAGTTTCGGGAATCGCCGGAGCTCAACAGAAAGTATTCGTGCCCTTTAGCAACAAGAGCCTCGACTATTACTTCTTCGCCACGCAGCAAGAAGCGGTGAAGCGAGCCGTCGAGGCGAAAGGCTGGACCTTTCAGGCGGTCAACGCCAACTTCAGCACGACGACCCAACTCGAACAGTGGCAAAGCCTCTTGCTCAAGAATCCTTCCGCAATCATCGCGGACCCTATCGATAGCCAAGCTATTGTCAGCGCCATCAAGAAGTACAACTTCAAGAAAATTCCGGTCGGCATCATCGACACGCCGGCGCTCGGCGGCGATGTCGCGATTACCGTCGATTTCGACAACAGGGCGGGCGGCGTCATGGCCGCCGATGCGATCGTCGCCGCGCTCAAGAAAAAGAACGGCGCGGCCAAGGGAACGGTACTCAATTGCTACGGTGCACTGCAATCGGTCGCGTGGCGGCTGCGCAAGGAAGGCTTTGAGGAGGAAATGAAGAAGTATCCGGACGTGAAGGTGATCAGTCGCCCGACAGAAGGCCTGCTCAAGAACATGCTCGCCGTTACTCTGTCGACCCTATCCGAATATCCCGATCTCGACGCCGTGCACGCGCCGAGCGATTCGCCCGCGCGCGGCATCGTGACGGCGCTGCAGCAGAAGGGCAAGTGGAAGAAGGTCGGCGAGCAGGGCCACGTGATCTTTGTAAACATCGATGGTGAGCCCGCCGCGCTCCAATGGATTGGCGACGGCTATATGGACGCGGTGGTCTCGCAAGACCCCATTGCCTACGCGCAAATCACGGTCGAGATGCTCGACAAGCATTCGCTCAAGGGCCAACCGGTGCCGCTTGGACAGTACCAGAACAGCCAGTATTTCTGGGAAAAGGCGCAAATCACGAAGTCCGACACGGGTGCCAGCCTCGTGATCCAGCCGTTCATTGTCGATGCGAGCTCGGTCAAGGACAAGCGCCAGTGGGGCAACATCGCCTACAACGAATGGGGCCTGCGCTACACCTGATCCACGCGGCTCACCAGCTCAAGCCCGCAGCCCGCGCGACATGAATTCCTCGCGCCGGCTGCAGATCGAGGACTCCCATCATGGCGCATATGAGCAGCAACGAGTACATCCTTCGGACGCACAACCTCGGCAAACGCTACAAGAGCGTGGTCGCGCTCGACCAGGTGTCCATCAACATCCGGCGGGCCACCATTCATGGCTTGCTGGGCGAAAACGGCGCAGGTAAGTCGACGCTCGTGCGCCTCATTTCGGGACAGACGGCGCCAAGCGCGGGCAGCATCGTATTCGATGGCGACGAGGTGCAAGGTTCCGACGTCATGGAGATGGAAGAGCGCGGCGTCTTTCTGGTAACCCAGGAACCGATGATCGTCGATTCGATGTCGGTGGCCGACAATCTGATGCTGGGTCGCTGGCCACTCAAGCGTGGCTGGACCAGGCGCGTGGACCAACGGGCCCTCATGGAAAGCGTCGAGGTCGCACTTGAAGGCACCGGCTTCGATCCGCGCATGCCAGCGCGATATCTCTCCGCAGTGGCCAAGCGCAAGCTCAACATCCTGCGCGCGCTCCACAGTGGCGGCAAGTTTTTGATTCTCGACGAACCGACCACCGCGCTTACGCTCGCTGACCGCGAACATCTGTTCGAATTCATGCGTAGCCTGAAGTCGCGCGGCGTCACTTTCGTATTCATCTCACACTACAACGAAGAAATCCTGGACATCTGTGACGGCGTGTCGGTACTGCGCAACGGCAATCTGGCTGGCGAGCATGACGATCTGTCAGCGATTGATTCCGATGGACTTTCAGAACTTGTGATCGGTCGGGACGTACCGCTGTTCTATCGCGAACGTGACGCCGATAAGAACGTGCGACCTGAACGGGCTTCGTCGACATGGCTCGTAGAGGAACTCGTCGCGCCGGGCATCGAAGTGGAGCGCTTCACGATAGCGCCGGGCGAGATCGTGGGCTTTGCGGGGTTGCCCGGCTCTGGCGCCAAGGAGTTCGCCCTCGCACTGTTTGGTTTAAATCCCGCGAGCAGCGGACGCGTTTCCTCGGGCGACAGCACGCCGCACGCACTGCCGGATCATCCGGGCCAGGCATTTCAGGAAGGCATCGCCTATCTCTCCGACGATCGACATCGCGACGGGCTCGTTGGCCTGCAGAGCATCGCACACAACATCACGTTGTCGAGCCTCAACAGCGTATCGCGGGGTGGGGTGATCGATGCGGAGGCGGAAAAAAGCGTCGTACGCCGATACTTCGATCATTTCCGCGTGAAGGCGGCCACCCCGGAAGTGATGCTCGGAACGCTCTCGGGCGGCAATCAGCAAAAGGTATGTCTAGGCCGCGTGCTCGCCACCGCGCCGCGCCTGCTGATCCTTGATGAACCCACGCGCGGCATCGACGTCGGCGTGAAAGAAGAAGTGCACCGCATCATCGATGGTCTCACGCGCGAAGGGTTGAGCGTGATCGTCATCACGAGCGATCTCGACGAGATGGTGCGCATGGTGGATCGCGTGTGCGTATTCATCGGCGGGCGCATCGAACATGAGTTCACGGGTGCGCAAATTGAAAAGGACGTCATTCTGCGCTCGGCGTTCGGCACGACGCAGACGTCGCTCGTGGAATAAACGAAAGGAGACATGGACATGCAACCGAGAAGCGAATTTCCCACCGGCGCGTCGTCGCCTGGCTCGGCCGCGCTGGCGCAGGCCAGCACGCCCCCGGCTGCAAAGCGAGGCAAAAGCAGCGTTCAATGGTTGTTTCAGAACGTGGTCTGGATGTGGCTGGCCGCGCTAGTGGTGGTTTTCGGCGTGCTGAATCCATTTTTCTTCACGTTGTCGAATTTTCAGAACGTGCTGGTGCAGGCGACTGTTCTCGGCCTGCTCGCGCTCGCCGTGTCGCTGCCATTGATGGTCGCGGAGATCGATCTGTCGATTGCGAGCAACATGGGCTTTTCCGCCGCAATTGGCGCGATCCTCACAACGCGCCTTGGACTTTCGCCGGCCATCGGTGTACCCGTGGGCATCGCAGCGGCGACCGCGATCGGCTTTTTCAACGGCCTATGCGTGACACGCCTGAAGATGGTGTCGCTCATTCAGACGCTCGCCGTGATGATCGTGCTGCAGGGGACGCTTCTCGCCGTCACGCAGGGCAACACCATTTCCGATATGCCGAACCCGTATATCTGGATCGGACAGTACACCGTCGGCAACTGGCCGGTGATGCCAATCGTATTTCTCGTCGCGCTCATCGGCATGGGCTTTCTCCTGCGCAAGACGGTGCTCGGTCGCTGCCTCTACGCGACGGGCGGCAACGCGCTCGCCGCCGACTCGGCCGGCATTCGTGTGAATCGCATCAAGATCGTCGCGTTCACGTTGTCGGGACTTCTCTCCGGAGTCGCGGGCTATCTGCTAGCGGCCTGGCAGATGGCGATTACCTCTGACCAAGGGGAAGGCTTCCTGCTCTACGCGATCGCGGCGCCGATCATCGGCGGCGTGAGCGTGTTCGGCGGTCGAGGCGGCGCAATGGGAATTCTCGGCGGCGTGCTCCTGCTCACAGTCATACACGTCGGCCTCGCGATCACGGAAGTGCCGTCCTTTTACGTACAAATGATCGGCGGCATCCTGATCTTCGTCGCCGTTGCGGTGGATGCGATCCGCGTCAACTTCGTGTCGCAGTGACCGCTGCGCCTGACTACCAAAGTAGAGTCGCCATGACAGAACCGAAACAATGCGAGATGTACATCGACGGCCGCTTCACGCATGACGGCGTCATGCAGTGGATCGACGTAATCAATCCGAGCACCGAGCGCGTGGTCGCGCGCGCTCCCGATGCCGGCCAGGATGCGATCGATGCCGCCGTGGACGCCGCGCAGCGGGCATTCAAGAGCTGGCGCCGCGTGAATCCGTTCGAGCGCTCGCGCCTCTTGCATGCGATTGCAGATTGCATCGAGAGCGATGAACTCGAGATCGCTTTCGCAATCACCACTGAAATGGGCAAGCCGCTCGCCGAAGCGACGGGCGAAGCACGCAAGCTCGCGAAAGCGTTCCACTACTACGCGGAAGAAGCGGTGCGCGTCTTCGGCCAGACGATCCCGAATGAAGAAGACGGGTTCGTGAGCTTCGTCGAGAAAGAGCCGGTAGGTGTCGTTGCAGCAATCGCGCCGTGGAATTATCCGGTCGAGTTGATTGGCTGGAAGCTGGCCGCTTCGCTGGCAGCCGGTTGCACGATCGTCGTGAAGCCGTCCGAGTACACGCCATCGAGCGCGCAAGCAGTGTTTCGCTGCGTGCATCGCGCGGGGGTGCCTGCGGGGGTCGCCAATCTCGTGATGGGCGCGCGTGAAACGGGCAAGCGGCTCGTCGGACACCCGGCGATCGACAAGGTTGCCTTCACCGGCTCGGGCGCGGCGGGCGAGGACATCTACAAGACGGTTCGTGGCATCACGGGCCTGTCGTTGGAACTGGGCGGCAGTTGCCCGCTCATCGTGACGTCGCATGCGGATATCGAACTCGCCGTGGCGGGGACCTTGAGGCGCGCATTTCGCAACGCCGGACAGATCTGTATCTCGATCAACCGTGCATATGTGCAGGAATCGGTGTACGGAGAGTTCCTCGAGCGCATGGCCGGGGAAGCGAAGCGGCTGGTCGTCGCGGACGGCATCGCAAATGAGCGTGCAGACGTCGGTCCGATGGCAACGCAGGCGGGCCTGGAAAAGGTGCTGCGTCATGTGGACGATGCGCGTAGGCGTGGCGCGCGCGTTCTCTGCGGCGGCGGACGACCGGAAGCGCTCGGATCGACGGCACAGGGACTCTTTTATGCGCCGACCGTCATTGCAGACTGCGAGCCCGGCGCGCTTGTGATGCACGAGGAGACGTTCGGTCCGGTCGTCGGTATTGCGCCGTTCAAGCAGATCGATGAAGCTATTGAGGCGGCCAATGGCACTCCCGCCGGGCTCGCCGCCTATGCCTACACGGAGAACATCAAGGAGGGCTTCGCGCTCTCGCGCGAGCTCGATTTCGGCAGCGTGGCGATCAACAACGTGGATGCCGGCATCATGAATGCGCCCTACGGCGGCCGCAAACAGAGCGGCACGGGGTACGAGCATGGCCGCGAGGGGCTGGAAGGCTACCTGCACCTGAAG